>Ga0208948_1001158_pt1 | contig 11232 bp, 7 predicted proteins | sample AOAMet11_17_M020_2_FD_188228 | JGI IMG/M metagenome (GOLD analysis project Ga0208948, IMG submission 188228) | Ammonia-oxidizing marine microbial communities from Monterey Bay, California, USA - CAN11_17_M020 (SPAdes) | ecosystem: Environmental > Aquatic > Marine > Intertidal zone | place...
GAGGAACCAATCTTCCACACTATGCGGGTGACTGATGACCCTGTGCAGATGGGTTCGATTTGTTTGAACAGCGGTGACTGCCGTGATTTCGGCGGCTCAAACCGTAATCTGCTTGACTTCAATGATCTGCATATCGACCGCGAGGGTCGCGTCTACGTGGCCTTCGCGGACGGCTGTACTGGAAGTTGTGCTGAGGGTAATAATTCGACTTCTGAAGATTCGAGAGACCGGCTCGGATCGGTGTATTTCCTGAGTTCCGGGCCGAGTTTGTTCGAAGAAGTCGGCGACCTCGCTGAATTCGAATGATTCAAGCGATTGGTAGCGAGAAGTTCTGTGGCTTGGCTATTCCCAAGTCCTTTGGCAACTCACGCACCTTCTCAGGTAGGACGACTGGAATCATCTCGCGCCCGATGAGAGCCACACGACTCTCACGTCGCTCAGACAAAACCTCTCGACCAACGAGCGGCGCCAACTTATGGCTGAAATTCATCACATCATTGTGGCTCGGCATATTCTCAATCGTATGGTTCGCGCGAGAATTGCCGACATACACGTAGCCCTTTGCCTCGATGAAATCAGGATCTGCGATATTGTCGAGTCGCGCATAATCCTTCCAATGTCCAAGCGACTCGCCCTTAATCAGCGTATGACGACAGACAGTCCGTGTATCCAGACTCGGCAACAAAGCCAGAGTCTCCTCCAATTTCTCGAAAGCAGCAGTATCGAACTTAGGCTTGCACAGCCGATTGAATATCTCCTTGTTAGGCGCATCCACACTGACATACAACTGAGTAGGAAGAGGGTCGAGTTTCTCAATCACCTTCGGAAGAGAGCCATTTGTAACTAGGAAAGTAGACACCCCATGCTGGTGACAAATATCGAGGAACTCGCCGAGCCGCGAGTAAAGCGTCGGCTCGCCGTTCAACGAAATCGCAACGTGCTTAGGATTCTGAGCGTCAAGCCACTTTTCGCGATCGGCCTTAGGGTTCCCACCAAAACCAGTGAGAAGACGGCGATGTCCACGAACCGATTCGAGGAAGAGTTCGTAGGGGTCGTCGTCAATCTTCGTGAGCGTGTCCGAGTGAGGCTCCCTCCAGCAGTAAGTGCAGGCAAGGTTGCAAGTATCGACATTCGGCGCCATCTGCATGCAACCGTGGCTTTCAATTCCGTAGAATGTGCCCTTGTAACACGAGCGATCTGCAATCAAACTCTGCTTTGTCCAATGGCAAACCTTCACTCCCCCGTGCTCCCCAACAAGGTGGTAACTTTGTTTTGCGAGGCGCGCCGCAATCTTTGGTTCGATCTTGGTTATAGGCGAACTTTGCATTGGATCAACTCCGACTTCGAACACCACAATGGGGTCGCGTCAGGGACTGCGCGTGAGGACGTTGTGACTTGAATGATTCCGCTCGCGCGGTGTTTTTCGAAAAAGCGACGACGGCATCGAGTTTATCCCAATTGAAGCATCGCACAAATCATGGTCGCACTACTCGAAGCCGATACTTACATGATTCGACAGAAAGTATTGAAACTCCTCGGTGAGGAATTTCATATTTATTCAGATGAATCAATGGAGAATATGATTGGTTATTCTAAGCAGAAAGCACTGAAGTTGAAAGAAGACATTCGAGTCTATTCCGACGAATCACAGTCTACAGAGTTACTGACGATTAAGCAGAAGGGAATTTTGGACTTCTCAGGAGGTTTCGGTCTTGTAGATGGACAAACAGGAGATTCACTGGGCTCCATGAAACGCAAGGGTTTGAAATCAATGTTCAAAGATTCATGGGTTGTTATGGATTCAGAAGGTAATGAGGTTGGAACTCTTGGTGAAGATAGTGGTTTATTGGCGTTGATTCGACGATTTATTCCTGGCATGGCTTTATTCATCCCTCAGGTATTTTCTTTGAAGATGAATGGTGCCTCAGGAGAAGTAACCTTCACTCAGAAGATCAACCCCTTGGTACACAAATTACTAGTCAGTGGAGTTTCTAGTTCTGGAATTGACCCTAGAATAGCGGCAAGTGCGGCAGTTCTACTAATCGCAATAGAAGGTAGGCAGGGTTAATCAAATTGATATTGATTAAGCATACTTGATTGCTGTGCCATAGGCAAAGATTTCGATATATTTGTTAGACTTCTTTGCAAGGTAAGTTAGTCGTGCACTCTCAAGTCTAACATTTACTACTTCATCGAAGCCATCTTCTGATGCCTTGTCTCTAAGTGACTGGAGAACTTCTTGACGGGCCAGCATCAAAACATCATCGAAAGAAGTGATATTTCCACCTATTAGTGAGTGCCAACCAGCTATCCATTGGTTCCACCAACCTGGACCTACAACAAAATTTGCTTGAATCATCTTTGCTTGAGTTATCTCATCATTTCTCAATGGAGTTTTCATATTTGTTAGAGGATCTCTGCCGTATTCATCCACAGTAGTAGAGGCTCTTTCCCTCACATTGTCAATCATTTTCCTATGTTTACGGCGACTGAAAATCATTGAGACAAGGAATGAAACTGGTCCAAAAAGAGCAAGGGCTAACGCAAGGAACACAAACAAGAGGCCGAGGGCTTCCCAAGCTTCCATTTTAGCCACCTCACTCTACGAGAACTGCTGTTCCATAAGCAAGAATTTCAGCAGCACCTGGTGTGATTGCACTTGTTGCCATTCTGACATTTACAACTGCATTGGCTCCTCTTCCAACAGCCTCTTGCAACATTCTCTGAACGGCTTCATCTCTTGATTCTCCAAGAAGTTCTGTGTAAGCCTTTAATTCTCCACCTACAATATTTTTCAAACCTGCAAAAATGTCTTTTCCTACGTGCTTTGCTCTAACCGTCGAGCCACTAACAACTCCCATTGTTTTGACGATTTTTTTCCCAGGTACTTCTTCTGTGTTGACCATGAATATTGAGGCGGGTAGACCTTCGCTCATGAAATTACGAGGGGGAGGACAAGGATGAAGTTTTGTTATCCATTATCAATCAAAGATTTCTCTAATTCGAGGAACTGTTCTCTGCTTAGGGTGAAGACATTCTTCAGAGGGATCTATTACGAATTCTTTGAGGAAGCGTCGACCGAGAATAATTCTGTGACGCATTCGTGAACGGTCTTGCAAGCAGATTTGGATATCATGATCCTCGCCCGCGACTTCGAGTGTGGTTCTAATGACTGGGCGCAGGGTGTCGTGACCACCGGTGTCGCGCACTCTGCGCCACTCATGGAGCGGGCGCTCGAACCAGTTTCCATTCCTGGAGAGGCGGAACTTGACGATACGTTCCATGCCGTTATCGATGAGGCTGATCTCTTCAGCGTGGAGCGTATTCGACCACGCACCGGTATCCATCTTTGCCAATGTCGCCCCGCTTTCCAATTCGGGAAGACCAATCCATTCTCTCCAACCGAGTACGGTGCGCGCTCGCATGCAGATTCCTCCGGCCGCGGGCGGCCGACAACCCTTCTTGAAACCCTCGCTTGGGAGGTTGCATCAATTGAAGTGAAAGCAGGAGATTCGATGCCGATTCATATCCAATTCGGACATCGCGAATCGTTCAAATACCGCCGGCATGCGCCATCTCTAATGGCGAGCAACACCATACCCGAGGCTTTGACCTTCGACGATGTCCTTCTGTTGCCCGCTGAGTCGGCTGTTCTTCCAGCCGAAGTCGACCTCAAGACGAAGCTGACCAACACCATTGGTCTCAACATCCCGATCATGTCTGCGGCGATGGACACAGTGACAGAATCTCGCATGGCCATCGCTATCGCTCAAGCCGGCGGAATCGGAGTAATTCACAGAAACATGAGCATTGAGGCTCAAGCGGCCAAGGTCAACACAGTCAAGCGATTTGAGTCAGGCTTGGTCCTCGACCCAATCATGGTCACACCTGAAACCACAATCGGTGAGCTACGAGCGCTAAAGGATAGGCACGGCTTCTCCGGACTACCGGTAGTCGATCAAGAAGACAAACTCGTCGGCATCATCACCAATCGCGACATCCGCTTCGTAGCCGACGATAGCATCCTCGTCTCGGAAATGATGACCACCGACCTAGTAACGGTTCCCGAACACGTCGACCCGGAAGTCGCAAAGAAACTCCTACACCAACACCGCATCGAGAAACTCCTCGTTGTCGACAACGACGGAAAGTGCACAGGCATGATGACCGTGCGAGACATCCAGCGTAGCCGTGACAACCCGAATTCCTGCAAGGACGAGCACGGTCGCTTGCGCGTAGCAGCAGCGACCGGAACCGGAGAGAGGGGCATCGAGCGAGCGATGGCACTCTTCGAAGCCGGCGCCGATGTTGTAGTAGTCGATACAGCCCACGGTCACTCCCATGGGGTCCTCCACACCGTCGCCCAGATCCGCGAACTGGCAGGCCCAGACGCACAGATTATCGCCGGGAACATAGCAACTGGAGCAGCCGCAGAAGCACTCATCTCAGCGGGTGCGAACGCCATCAAGGTCGGCATCGGACCCGGATCAATCTGCACAACCCGCATCGTCTCAGGAGTCGGTGTCCCACAACTCACAGCCGTACAATCAGCCGTAGCCGTCTGCAAGAAAGCTAGCATCCCAGTAATCGCAGATGGCGGCATCAAGTTTAGCGGCGATATCGCCAAGGCAATCGCCGCCGGCGCAGACTGCGTAATGGTTGGAAGCGTTCTCGCCGGAACCGACGAAGCACCCGGAGAGTCCATTCTCTACCAAGGGCGCTCATACAAGGTGTACCGTGGCATGGGAAGCGTAGGAGCCATGAGCAAGGGAGCACATGACAGGTATTTCCAATCCGAGCAGGGTGACACACGCAAGTATGTCCCAGAAGGCATCGAAGGGCGAGTTCCCGCACGAGGCCCAGTCGAACATGTCTTGCACCAACTCGTGGGCGGCCTCCGATCGTCTATGGGCTACACCGGAAACGGTGACATCGCAGCCATGCGCGAGAATTGCCAATTCGTCAAGATAACCAACGCTGGTCTCTCCGAATCCCATGTACATGATGTCGAGATTACCCGTGAAGCGCCGAACTATCGCAGATGAAATTCTCGATTTCAAGCAGCTTCAATTGTATAATCAAGAATTATTAGTTCGACCAAATACTCGACCTCTTCACCATCATCTGTGTGTGAGCAACCCACTCCTCCACCGGTGTCAGCTACTACAGTAAGATCTAGAGAGTAAGCGCCCAAACCAGCATCTCCTACGTCTAGTCCGTTGTTGATATCTGATTTCGATACACCGCTAACATTGCCAGTCATCGATGCGTTATACCACTCAACTACCACTAGATGTGAAGAAGGTCCTGAACCTGAGTTCTGACCGCTTGCTGAAGTGTTGTGGTCGTTGTGGACCATTGTTCCTGTTATCGTGTCTGGATCGGGATTGGAAGCACCAGGTAAGTTACACCCAAGACCAGCACTGGTTTCGTCTTCTGAATAGGTCAGAGTAACTCTGACCCCGACGATATTGAGATCATCAGCATCGCCTACAGAATCAGTGTGCATATCGATGGTCAAGTTCTCTCCATCATTCACATACTCGATACCATCTGCCAATTGCTCGCTTGAGAAACTCGCCTCAACAAGCCAATCACCCGGTGGGCCTCCGCCCGATTCCATTGAATCCGGTCCAGCGAAGGCATAGGTTGCCTCTACTACAGTAACTGGTGCTAGAATTACCAGTGCGCCAACCGCTAGTGTTCGAGTGTCGGGTAATTCGTAACGTCCTAGCGGAGAGACATCGGAATTGCGTAATTGATGCATTACGAAGTGGGTAATGAAAGCCGCTCCCATTCCTGGAATTGATTCGAAGACGTCATCGTTCAATCCTAACAGCCTCCAAGCAATTACGCCTGTCAAAGCAGCTACCATCATCGCCATCGTGTGGGTTGTATCAGGCTCATATCCAGCCCAACGGATAATCAAAATCGGCACGAAAATCGAACCTAGACCATAGACAGCAAGTACTACCAGAGTGAAGACAGAGTCTCCTCCTGGCACATACAAACCGAAAATCGAAATTGCTGTTGCAAAAGCAGCCACGACCAATGTGACAATCTTGGTTTTCTTGTGATCTTGGCTGATTTCAGGCATGATGTCATCAGTGAATGCTGCGGTACAAGCGAGCACTTGACTGTCGGCTGTCGACATAGTCGCAGCAAATATGGATGCTAGAATTAAGCCGACCCAGAACGGTCCGAGAGTTTCCATCGCTAACATCGGCAATCCAAGTTCTGGGTCGAACTCGGTCCCAGTGAAAACCACCCGACTCGCCAGACCGATTATCACCATGATCACGAGGAATGGAGTTTGCCAAGCGAAGAACCACAACATCGCTGTCTTGCGATCTTCGTCTGTCCCGAGAGTCATCACTCGAGTCACAACTTGAGGCTGTCCAGCCACGCTCAGGCCACCCAAGAAAAATGCGAACACCCACATCGAAACACCCAACCCGAGATCCGCTGGAACTATACTCGTGAGATTCGCGTCCTGAGCAGCCAAACCATCGTGCAATCCGCCGAATCCGCCGATCTCTTGCATCGCTACCCAGCATAGTAAGCTCGAGCCGACAATCATCACACTCGATTGGGCGGCGTCGGTCCAAATCGAAGCGCGTATTCCGCCCGCATAACAGTAAGCAACAACTAGAACGAATCCAATGAGAATGCCAACGACCTCAGACCAGCCCAACATAACGTATAGCGCCTTACCACCACTGGTTAGTTGAGCCGCTGCATAGACTGAGAGCAATAGAATAGAAAGCATCGCGGCGAGTTTTGCCTCGGGAGAACCTGTAACATCAGAAACGAGAGAAGATAGTGAACGTATACCACGTTCATTTGCAGATTGCTGAATAAACTTGTACAACCAAACCCAGGCTACTATTTGCCCTATCATTGAGCCGACTCCTATCCACATTATGGAATAGCCCATGGTGAAAGTAAATCCGATGAAACCGATGAACATGTAGCCACTATTCCAGGTACTAACCGCAGATAATGCAGCCAATGCTGGATGCATTCCACGACCCGCCACGAGGTAGTCATCTGTCGTGTCCTCCTTGACCCACATACTTGCCAGACCGATGCCTGCAAAGGCAGTCATGAATAGCAGGAATGAGCCGATGAGGATGAGGTCCATCGGCTCACTGCGTGAGCCGGAGCGATATCAACGATGGGGAGAAGCCCCATCTCTTGAGCAGAATTATGCTTGCACCATAGGTCTACTAGAACCACAATCAGGACATTGCTGTTCTTCGCTTTCTCCATAATTGTGCTTGCAGGCAGGACAGGTTGGTGATAGAACGAATTGTTGAGTTTCGGAAATCTCAACCTTCTCATCGCCCACCCTTTCAAGACGCATCAAATCCCTCTCGACATCTTGCATCTCGAATCGACCTGGTCCTCCAACTTTGAGTAAGACATCAGGAGGTAGGGTGACAGTTCCTGAATCGTCGATGATTAATTCCCTTGAACCGGATAAATCTCCGATATCGACATCTGTACCGTGTTGAGCAATGAAGCGACCTTCTCGTAACTCTAGAGAACGCTCACAGAACGAAGCGACTTCCCTGTTGTGGGTCACTAATAGGAAAGCGACGTCTTCCTCTTTGTGCAGTTTCTTGAACAAATCAAGAACCTCACGACTAGTTATTGGATCAAGAGCTCCCGTTGGTTCGTCGGCGAGAATAAGCTTTGGATTAGTAATCAAAGCACGGGCAATTGCAACCCTCTGTTGCTCTCCTCCGGAGAGCTCTTCTGGCATTCCACGGGACCTTTCGCCCATTCCGAGGCGGTCCAGGAGTGCCTGTGCCTTGGACCTTGCAACGCCTGGTAATACTCCCTGGTGACGAAGAGGCTGAGCGACGTTATCCAAGGCGTTCATATGAGGAAGGAGGTTTGAGTCTTGGAAGATGAAGGAGATTGTTTCCTGACGAAGTTTGACTAGTTCATTTCCTGTAAGTCTAGTCATTCTTCTTCCTGCCAGTTCAACTCCTCCAGCAGATGGCTTCATCAAGCCACCAAGACACTTCAGAAGAGTCGATTTCCCCGATCCAGAGGGGCCTATCACGGCAACTGCCTCACCCTCGTAAACAGTGACATGCAGACCTCTAAGTGCGACTACGTTGCCGTCTTCGGCGTTTGAGTCATAGACGTGATAGAGTCCGTCTGATTTCAAAATCTCAACTTTCTCTGTCATCTTCACTCCCCCTTGAGAACCACTGCCAAGTCTGCTTGCAGAGCCCTGCGTGTAGTGTAAATCAACGCCATTAGGACTGCGAAGAGAACTGATGCATTGACTAGCGCTAGTTCAAACCACGGCCAGACTAAGTCCCTATCAATCGGCGCGCTCTGACCTAAGAATATCTGGAATATGTATCCGAAGACTCCAAAGAAGCCGTTGAATGACTCTGCGATGGCGAGTCCAAGGATTACTCCGAGAGCCATACTGACTGTTAGAATCGAGAGAATCTCGAAAAGAACCAGGCGCATTACTTGATTTGGGCTGGCTCCAATAGCCTGTAGAATAGCCAGCTCTCGCTTCCTCTGAGTTAGGACGAGAGAGAGGAATACGAATGCAGAAGCGACCGAGGCCAGCGAGGCTACGATGAACTGCAGACTTAGAAGACCTGGCGTACCGAAGATCAATCCACCATTGCGCTCGTTTTCGCGGTGGGCAGACGACCAATCTTGGGCCGCGCTGACTCCTTGACCATTCACAATCTCGGCATTGACTGCCCTCAAGGCGTCAGCACAGTCATCGTCTGTCTGGTCGCACAATTCGAAGAACCATCGTGTCGATGAATAGGCATCTGCCTTGTCGTCGCCTACTAGCTGCCGGTAGGTGGATTCACCGATTACTATCGCCTGCTCAGCCTCTGAGGCAGATAGACCAGGGACCCATTGATGACGTCCCTGATAGTGAACTGTTGACTCGGTAACTGTTGTCGTGATAACTAATTCGAAGTCCGGGCCTAATTCAAAGTTGTACTCGGTATACTCAATTGGCTCTAAACTGCCTAATTCGAGATTCTTGAACACATCTACTGCCGCGGAACCGGCGGTGAATGAGCCGCTGGACCACTGTGAGACTACCGCGTCTATATCGCTTCCAGGAATTGTCTGAGCATCCCAGATTAGCGTATTCTCGTGGCCGTCGAAGAGAACCCATGTCCTAACCAAAGAATTCTGGTCCTTCGGATTGGTGAATATGTCAGCAACCGAGGTCATCGAAGCGATATCCGTGATATCACCGTCCCCTACCCTCTGAATGGCCAGCAACACCTCTTCTCTAGCCTGTTGCTCGGTAAGTGAAGAGTCGAACTGCACCTGCAAGTCAGCACCCGTCTGAGCTGATGTAGTGCGCTCGTCAACGATTGTGCCTGTGTATCCCTGTACTGCTGCGAGAGTCACTATTGACAGTGTGAGCAGCATAATCACCGCTAAGCGATTGACAGATTCTGAAGAGCCAGAACCTTTCAGGCCTCTTCTGATATCAGAAACCGCGGGTGACCAAGATAGCAATGAGGTGAGTATTCGTGGTCCTGCAGCTCCGATTCTACCTAGGACTAGAGCGCCTCCAATCCATAGGAAGAATGGACCGAAAAGGAACAACAGTGCTTCGACGATGAAATTTGAAATCAGACCTTCAGAGCTTATCGGGCCCCAGCCTCCATTGCTCTCTATCCAGCTCTCAGCATAGGCTAGAAGCCCGATTGTGAAAGAAAGAACATGCAGCCAAGTCCTCGGCTCCTTCTTCTCCGAAACTCTCCTAACGCCTTCATCAATCTCAATCCTGAGGAAATCCTTAGTCCGAGAATTACCAAAGAGAAGCGATGCCCCTACTGTGAGTAGGATGATTACAATGGTTGTAACCAGACTGAGAGTAGGGTTGATGTCTATCCCACCAGATCTGAATGACATGAAACCAACCGCATCCAGAACCAAAGGCACAGAGAGCAATGCGAGAGTGTAGCCAGCCAACCAAGCGAACAAGCTGGTAACTGCTAATTCAAGCATTATCATGCCCGTGAGAGTCCCTTCGGTTCCACCGATGACTCGGTGGATTGAGATCTCACGCTTACGCTGTTCTAGAGACAGGACTAGGCCGTAAATCAGAACTGAGAATGATAGTATGACTATTGGAATCATCAGGATATAGTCGAATACCTGAATAATTCCGAGGAATATGCTGAGGAATGTGATTGTGCCTGAAATTAAGTCATTGTACTCGATGAGGATACCAGCACTAGTGTAGTTCCCGGCTTCCATCTCGTCCTTTAGGTTGTCAAGCCACTCAGTCGCGTCAGCAGTCGAGGTGGTAGGTAGCTGATTCCTATCCACAGCCAAGCCAAGGTAGCCGTGGTCGTTGTCCATCAGAATGGTCTTCTGTTCATCGCTGAGTACTGCGTCGGACACCATCAGAGGATTGAACAGCAGGGTCGGATTTCCAGAACCTCCTTCCTGATAGACTGCAGCGATTGTCAGATTATGTACGGTCATGGTTACTTGGCAGAACTTGTATGACCTCTCTCCAGTAGCCCAAACGTATTCTTCACCTTGGCAGTCCTCAAAGTCATCATTGATATTCACTCCAGTCAGATATCCGGTGATGTAAGTGAAATTGAGTTCCGAGATGGTATCGTTGACGCCCACACCCGCGCTGGAAGCAATTTGGGAAGGCAGGACGATTGTTCGATTTGCAGCGGCGTCAGCCGCGCTTGATGGCCAACTGCCATAGACGAGTCTAGAGTCTTGACCTCTTGTAGCGTGTCGCTCACCGAGATCTCCATCCCATATTCCATCACCATAGAATCGGATTGTCCTATCGTCATTAATTGGTGGACCTGATGATAACGCCTCGGGATAGTCCCAACTGACATTTTCCCAATTCCCAGTAGGGCCAGAGGCTGAGACTACATTGAGTGGTTGTGGTATGATGAAATCCTCATCAAAGAAACCGTCCACTCTAACCCCTTGACGGCCGTATACAAGGCCGCAGTCGGAGAATTCCTCCATCTCTACGAACTCAACACACAGTGATTCCCAGAGCGCTGAATCATTGGTTCTCCCCTCGGCATCTCCTCCCGGGCCTTCAGAAAAATCCACCTTGGCATCGAATATTTCCTCTTGCAGGGAGTACTGCAGGAATGCTTGCGACAGCCCCACCCCATAGGCGAGGACAGTGGATATCACTAGGGATGCCAAGAAGACCCCTGCGAACACCGC
>Ga0208948_1001159_pt1 | contig 11199 bp, 6 predicted proteins | sample AOAMet11_17_M020_2_FD_188228 | JGI IMG/M metagenome (GOLD analysis project Ga0208948, IMG submission 188228) | Ammonia-oxidizing marine microbial communities from Monterey Bay, California, USA - CAN11_17_M020 (SPAdes) | ecosystem: Environmental > Aquatic > Marine > Intertidal zone | place...
CTTATTACTAGGGCGATTCAAAAAGCGTTTTGTGCAGAGCACAAATTTTCAGAGATCAGCCAGCTTGATGCGAAGCAATTGGAAGTTGCTGATGCGATTACCGAATCGGTTGTTGCAGAAGTTCAGGAAGACGCGTTGACCGACGCGGGTGTCACAGTGGAGCACATTCAAGACGTTGTCGAGCGTCAGTTGATGAAGCAGGAGTATTTTTCGGTGGCCCGCCGATACATCCTCTATCGAGCCGAGCATAACAAGATCCGCCAGCTGCGTGCGGAAGAGCGAATGGACAGCGCTGATCCATTCCCAGGTACGATGGTGAATCGAGACGGTCAGCTTGAGAACCTCGATTTTGAACGATTGCGAAGTCAGGTCGACAGTGCGTGTGACGGTCTAGACGAAACTTGCTCTTCGGGTGAACTCTTGGAAGAGGTTGAGAAGCAATTTTTCAACGGAATTACTCCTCGTGAAATCGGCCGCTCGATGGTGTTGGCGGCTCGTTCGCGGATCGAGAAAGATCCTGAGTACGACACAGTTGCCGGTCGTTTGGTCCTGAATATTATTTATCGCGAGTCGTTGGGGAAGTCTGCGGCCAGTGGTGATTTGAAGGTTTTGTATAAAGAAAAGTTCGCGGAGTTCATTCAAACAGGGATTGATGCCCTGCGAATTTCACCGGAACTTGCAACATTTGATCTGGCAAAATTGGCGGATGCGATTGATTCAGAGCGGGATGCGTTGTTCCCGTATTTGGGTCTGCAGACGATTTACGACCGCTACTTGTTGCACATTGACGGGCGTCGCTTTGAAGCACCGCAGTTTTTCTGGATGCGTGTTGCGATGGGTTTGTCGATTCAGGAAGAAAACAAAACCGAACGAGCGATCGAGTTTTATAACATTCTATCGACGTTTCGGTTTACTTCAGCGACTCCGACGTTGTTCAACTCGGGAACCTTGCACCCGCAACTGAGCTCTTGTTACTTAAGCACGGTAACGGATGACTTGGACAGTATTTTCAAAGCAATTGGTGACAATGCGAAACTGTCGAAGTGGGCTGGTGGTCTTGGGAATGACTGGACGAACATTCGGGCGACCAACTCCCACATTAAGGGCACAAACGGCCAGAGTCAGGGTGTGATTCCGTTCCTGAAGGTTGTAAGTGACACTGCTGTGGCGGTGAACCAGGGTGGAAAGCGAAAAGGTGCTGTTTGTTCTTACCTTGAATCTTGGCACCTTGATGTTGAAGAGTTTCTTGACCTCCGGAAAAACACGGGAGACGAACGTCGACGAACTCACGACATGCATACCGCAAACTGGATTCCCGATTTGTTCATGAAGCGGGTCACAGAAAAGAAGGACTGGACTTTGTTCAGCCCGGATGAAACACCTGATCTTCACGATCTTTACGGGAAGGCCTTTGAAGAACGGTATGAGCAGTACGAGGAGATGGCGGCTGAAGGTAAAATCAAGCTGACTCGGAAAGTTCCAGCGGTTGATTTGTGGCGAAAGATGCTGACACGGGTATTTGAGACCGGACATCCTTGGATCACATTCAAGGATCCATCTAACATCCGTTCTCCTCAAGACCATTCTGGCGTTGTGCATAGTAGTAACCTCTGCACTGAGATCTTGTTGAATACTTCTGCGGATGAAACCGCGGTTTGTAATCTCGGTTCGATTAACATGCTTAACCATGTTGCCGACGGAAAACTGGATCTTGAGAAGCTCGAAGCCACGGTGAACACCGCCGTTCGAATGCTTGACAACGTCATTGACATTAATTTTTATCCAACCGATGAAGCCAAAAACGCGAACCAACGGCACCGTCCGGTAGGTTTGGGTTTGATGGGTTTCCAGGATGCTCTCTCTGCTTGCGGAATTAGTTACGCAAGTGAAGAAGCGGTCGACTTTGCCGATAAAAGTATGGAAGCCATTTCGTACTTTGCGATCTCTGCCTCGAGTAATTTAGCTGGTGAACGAGGGACTTATTCTTCTTACGAAGGTTCCAAGTGGGATCGCGGTTTATTGCCGATCGACACGGTGGCGATCCTCGAAGAAGAGCGAGGCATGCCGATCGACATGGATAAGAGCACTTCCATGGACTGGGACAAAGTCCGCGAACTTGTCTCCAAGAACGGGATTCGAAACAGTAACGTAATGGCGATTGCTCCAACCGCCACAATTTCCACGATTGTTGGTGTTACTCAATCGATTGAACCGACCTACAAGCACTTGTTCGTGAAGAGCAATCTCTCTGGTGAATTCGTTCAAGTCAATGTGAAATTGGTTAACGAATTGAAAGAGCGTGGGCTTTGGGATGGCGACATGTTGGAGAAGATCAAATACTTTGACGGTGCGTTGGGTGAAATCCCTGATTTACCTGAAGACATCAAAGGGCGATTTGCTACGGCCTTCGAGATCGATCCAAGTTGGATTATTCGGTGTGCCAGTCGGCGTCAAAAGTGGATTGACATGGGGCAGTCTCTGAATCTTTATCTTGGACAACCAAGCGGTCGCCGTCTGGATGAGATGTATCGAATGGCTTGGCAGGCTGGTTTGAAAACAACCTACTACTTGCGATCACTTGGTGCGACTCAGGTAGAAAAATCGACGGTTGATATCAATAAGTTTGGTGTTCAACCGAGGTGGATGAAAAATGCAAGTGCTTCTGCTGATATCGCCGTTGAGCGGCAGCCAGAAGTACAGCAGTGCAGTATTGACGATCCAGATTGTGAAGCCTGTCAGTAGTGAAAAGATAGCGTTGAAAATTGGCCATTGGGATTTGCCAATGGCCAGTTTTTGACTGGGTGTTGTGTGCTGTAGTCAATCAATTATTCAGCTCGGCGAAGCGTTATGATTTGTCGACAAGATTTTTCGGTTTAAGTCTTGATTTGTGTTGTTGGATTTTCGGGATTGCGGTTATCTAGAAGGATGGACGGAGCCTCCAAATCCCGCCAAAAAACCGAATTGAATTTTACATAATTAAACGTTTTTGCATGGAGTAGCAAACGATGGCAACGGATATTTCAGAAGTAAAGTCGGGCAAGTCAAAGCGAGTCGACGCCAGTGAGAAGCGTTTGATCAACTGCCACCAGGTTGATGTCAATCAACTGATGCCATTGAAGTACAAATGGGCTTGGGAACATTACGACAACGGTTGTGCAAATCACTGGATGCCGACCGAAGTTGCGATGAACAAGGACATCGAGATTTGGAAATCGGATCAACTTACCGACGATGAGCGGCGAGTGATCATGAGAAACCTTGGGTTCTTTTCGACGGCGGAAAGCTTGGTTGGAAACAACTTGGTTCTCGCTGTTTTCAAGCACGTGACCAATGCGGAGTGCCGGCAGTACTTGTTACGTCAAGCATTCGAAGAGGCGGTTCACTCGCACACGTTCTTGTACGTAGTCGAAAGTCTGGGATTGGACGAAGGCGAAGTCTTCAATATGTACAACGAAGTTCCTGCGATCGCTCGTAAAGACGCGTTCGAAATGGAACTGACGAAGGAAGTGCTTGATCCTGACTTTACGACAGAGACATTTGAAGGTGCTCAGGCACTTTTGAAAAATCTGATCGGATTCTATATCATCATGGAAGGCATCTTCTTCTACACAGGATTTGTGATGGTTCTTTCGTTCCATCGTAGGAACCTGATGAAGGGAATCGGAGAGCAGTTCCAATACATCCTGCGTGATGAATCGATCCATCTGAATTTTGGAATCGACTTGATCAACGGTATCAAGGCAGAGAATCCTGAATTGTGGACACCAGAATTCCAAGAGCAGATGACCAGTCGTATTCGCGAAGCAGTAGAACTTGAGTTGGCTTACGCAGAGGATTGCCTGCCTAACGGTGTTCTTGGATTGAATGCAGATTTGTTCCGTGATTACGTTCAGCACGTCGCCGATCGACGTCTGGAAAGAATCGGATTGCCAGTTCAGTACAACAGTGCGAACCCATTCCCGTGGATGAGCGAGACAATGGATTTGGCAAAAGAGAAGAACTTCTTTGAGACACGCGTGACCGAATACCAAACCGGTGGAAAACTGGATTGGGACTAACCCAACATGGTTGTTGCCTCCGGTATTCAACCTGATTCGATTTTAATTGTAAGACCCGTCGCAAATTTGCGGCGGGTTTTTTTATGGCTGGGCCGAGGCGCAGGGAGGCCGGCTCTTCGAATAAATCCCCTGATTGAATCTCTGTAATCGTTGCAATTGGAATCTTTGTCACAGGAAGTGACGGGGCAGGGTGAATTGAACTGAGCGGAAGTCAATCATCTACCCTGTTCGGGTGAATAATTGGCAAGAATGATTTCTTGATCAGGATTCAGGGTGATTGAGCCGAATCTTTCTTAAGAGAAGTTTTGAATTATGTAACGAGGCAACCGTGAATCAAGCCAATTCAAATTCGACGTCGTCATCTTCATATTCTGGGACTTTTACGTCCACCCAATCGATTCGTAAATCGGAGTTTGCCTCTGGTCGCTCGAGTGTTGGGAATGCCAAATCTGAGTATCTCGATCAGGTGCTGAGTCGGATAGACGGATGCGCGAAGCTGGTCAAAGAAGAGTTGGATTCCTATCAGGCCGCAGACCCCGGTGAGAATGCAAGCCCGCGCACCGATTATTTACTCTCGGTGGTGATTCCAGTTTTCAATGAAATTAACACCATTGGCAGGATATTAAGTCGTGTTGCTGCGTTGCCGTTAAATTTGGAATTGGTCATCATTGATGACTTTAGCACCGACGGCACACGAGAGGTTCTTCAGAAACTAATCGGCATGCCGAATGTTAATGTCATTTTGCAAGATGAGAATCAGGGAAAAGGTGCCGCGTTGCGTACGGGGTTTATGCATGTCAAAGGTGATTTAGTGGTCGTCCAGGATGCCGACCTTGAATATGATCCACGCGACATTCCCCGGCTGATCCAGCCTCTATTACGGAAAGAAGCCGACGTCGTTTATGGTTCTCGGTTTATTGGCGACGAACAGCAGGATGAGTCCTGGGTTCATCGAACGGGCAATGCCATCCTAACTGGGGCTTCCAATCTTTTTAGCGGATTGAAGCTGACTGATATGGAGACTTGCTATAAAGCGTTCAATCGCGAGGTGATACAGGCGATTCGTATCGAGCAAGATCGATTTGGAATTGAGCCAGAGATTACAGCAAAGCTGGCGAGACGCGGCTATCGATTTACTGAGGTTCCAATTTCTTATGACAGTCGAGGCTACGACGAGGGTAAGAAGATTGGGGTGAAGGATTTGATTAACGCTATTTACTGCATTGGTCGTTACGGCGTTTCTGATTGAGTCAGACTTCATCGCTTGCCATTGTTTCGCCTGCGGTAATAATTTTATTACGTCGGCGGCAATGTTTGCTTGCTGGCAACTACTCCATCCCACTGGAGTTTCTATTTCTTAAAGTTGCTGTTTGGAATATCCTTTCCTGCTTTGATTGTCACTTTACTGTGGAGAGAATTAATCGTGCCTAGACGATCTCAATTCGTTGGAATTCTGCTGATTAGCTTGATGTCAATTTTGGCCGCGGAGTCTCAAGCTCAATCAAACCCTCGGCGTATTATCTATTTGGAAATTTCAGCGGATGCACGGGCTCGGGTGGGGGCACAACAGCAATGGTTAGAGATGCTTCAGGGAGTTGGAGCGGATCGGGTTGTTTCGAGAACCTTGAAAGATGGACGGGTTGGGATTGAGGAAACGGAGATGACCTCCGCGACGGTCGTAAAGGTCACCGGAGTGATTGCCGGTGACCGGTTAAAATTACCGGGGGGAAGTTTTTCGATTCGAGACAAATCTGGGATCCGAGAACTGTTGAAGCGGCTTCGGGACGACGGGGCGCGAGTCGCCATGGCCGAGAAGAAAGCGTTTGGTTTAACTTCAGAGCAGTTGGTGGCGTTGCACGGGCGACTCTCGCAAACAGTAGATTTTGATACCAAGGGGCAAAAAGCAGGAGACGTAACGGCTGAACTAGTTAAGAAAATCGGGATTCCGTTCGTGTTGGATGATTCGGCAAGAGCGGCGGTGAATGGAAACGAGCTAGTTCTCGACGAGCTAAAAGGGCTTTCACTTGGAACGGCATTGGCGGCAGTCGTACGCCCGCTTGGTTTGGTGATCGAGCCAAGGCGGGAGCAAGGTAGGCAGTTGGAGATCCAATTAAAAGATTCGCGTCAAGGAAAGGAAAACTGGCCAGTTGGTTGGCCGTTAGAGCGAGTGCCGGTGGCAGTGGCACCGACTTTATTTGACAAGATACCGCTTGAAATTCGTAATTTCCCGCTTTCGGCTGTTCTTAGCGCGATTGAGAAGAAATCAGGAGTCAATTTTTTAATTGACTACAACACGCTGGCCAGAAAAGACGTTGATCTGGCAACTACGAAAGTGACACTCGTTGAGAAAAAGGTTGCACTCTTGGTCGCAGTCTCGAACGCATTGAAGCAATCCAAGCCTCGCCTTTCGTGCGAACTACGAATGGACGAAAATGCCAAACCCTTTTTGTGGATTACTTCGAAGTAGGGAATCGACCGTCAATAATTCCAGCTTCTGCGAGTTGGTTTATTTTCCAGCTTTGTCGAGATGAATTCGCATGATTGCTCCGCTCAGCGGTTGCAATTCCCAGTGTCCGTCGATTGGGCGATTTTGGACTTCTGCTTTCACCATGTAACGTGTCAGCCCTTGTCGCTCGAGGCCCACGTTAGTGATAACACCATCGAAGGTGGCAGTTTCATCACGAGCACGTTGAACCGTAACCGTTACGCGTTTCCCGCGAACCTCTTCTGGATTGAGGTCGGTGATTTCGATGGCGCCCTGCACCCAGAGTCGGTCCATGCGGGCGATTCGCATTACCGCTTCCCCTTTCTGGACGTACTCCTGAGGCTTTTTCATAATTTTAATAACGGAGGCATCAAACTCGGATTGCAGGATGTGGCCCTCCACGTGCTTTTTGGCTTCGAGGAATCTTGATTCTTCGAGTTTTTTTTCCAAGCCAGCCTTTTGTTGCTCGCGGATGGCTTTGTCGCGTTCGAGCGCGGCAATTTCCATCGTGTAATTCGCCATCAGTCTGTCGGATTCAGACTTGGATCCTTTGTCGGCTAAACCAGAAGTCTTGCGGGCTTCAATCGCTGCGACTTTGTATTTCTTTTCAGCTGCCTCGATCGCCAGAGAATCTTCTGCAGCATCAGCAGCCAGTTCATACCTCAATTTTGCCTGCTGGAGAAGTTGTTGAAAAAGGTCATCGTCAATTTTTCCGACGACAGTGCCTGCCTTGATTGTGTCTCCCTCTTTTACACTGAGCGACAAAATAACTCCGCTTTCCTTGGCAGGCAGCATGATGTCATCGATAAAGCTAATCGTGCAATTTTTCAGTTCAAGATTGTCTTGCAAATTCGAAGTTTGGGTGCCGGTCGAATTGGCATTCCCTCGTTGTTGGGTTGATATCGTCGATGGGTAGGCCGCGGAGATTGCCGGAACCGGGGCCTTGCGAATGGCTGCCGAGGTCGAGCGTGTTGGTTGTGCAGCCCGGAAGGGTACTGTGTTGAATCCTGCTCGCGGTTGAATCGGCTGGAGCATGCGATTGGACGTTTGCGCTTGGGTAGCGGGTACTATTAAGCCGACCGTTGCGAGCATAAGTACCGATTTTAAAAACCTTGGTGCTGCCGGAATTCTTGACATAATTTGCCGATCACGAAAACGGTTGTCGAGCTTCGAAAGTAAACTGCTTTTTCCTAAAAATCGGAATTAAGGGCTTAGATATTTAGCAAGGGCTTAGATATTTAACCCGCTTTCCGACAACAGAGGATTCAGTTTATACGAGCTAGCATTCCTTTGGGTCGCTTTCTTTTGTCTAAGAAATGAGCGGTGGGAAGTGTTAGATGAAATTGGCGATTATAGCGACTACGACCATGGTCGAGCCGATAATCAACTTCCCGAGGGTGCCGAAAAGCCGGCCCAAGAAGGCAGCGGTGCTGATTTTCACACTGTCGGGGTTGGATTTGCCGATCCATTTTTCCCCGATGAAAGCGCCGATGAAAGCGCCGAGCGAGGCAAAAAGTAGTGAGCCGATGAGGCTGCCTACTAGCGGGATGGGGATGGGCAGGCCGAGTATAGCACCCGCGATTCCACCGATTACTGAACCAATCACGGACAGGGTAGCACCTCGACTGGAACCCCCCATCTTTTTGGTGCCGACAACGGAGGTGCCGAATTCAATCGCTTCGCCAAGAGTGGCCAGTCCGATGAGGACGGCAATGGTGACCCACGTGGTGTCATAATACTCAGGCCCGAATAGCATCCAAAGCAGACTTAAGATGACGATCAGCCAATTTCCAGGCAACCCGATTAGGTTTAGGATCCAAAAGAAGATCAGCAAAATGATGAATAGGGTAAACAAGAAGTAAACCATAGAAAGCCAATCTGAGCGTTTGACTGCGGCAAGACTAAAACAGGAACATGATCTTCGATTGTACTGTTTCGATCATCTCGTGGAAAATCACAAATCCTGTCGCGCGTGTGCCACAGATGACCTTGGCGTTAACACGTGTTTCGGCACGAAGCAATTGCGGGTCGATGGCTTCGTTAGGAAACTGAACGCGAACGAGTGCTGTGTTTCCTTCATCTGAGTGGACGTCGAGTTTTTCATCGATATCCAATACTACTCCGGTGTATTCTGTGCCCGGATTGGAGAGCAGTGCGAATGTTACTTGGAGTGGTTGTTCGCTGTCTCGCATTGCTTTTGCAAGGTGTCCAAGGCGGCGTTCTGGCATTTCTAATTCGACGATCCATTCCGTGTTTGGATTGACAATTGTCATTAGATTTTGCCCGCGAGTCACAGGGCGATGCATTAAATTTTGTTTGGCGTTCCAGTTGACGACGCGCCCTGTCGCTGGGCTTGTGACTGTCAAAAGCTGCTGTTCCTCCATGCGGATTTCTAATTCACGTCGGAGGTATTCAATTGTTTTCGTCGCCAGCGCGATATTGTTATTCACTTCCACTGACTCGAATTGGCTCAAGTCATTTCGGTTTTGGAGCTGGAGGTTGGAGTTTCTTTCGGCCTCTTGAATCGCGATTTGTCCGTTGATTTGATCGATTGCAAGTTCAAGGTCGCTGTTTTGCATTTGCGCCAACGGTTGACCTTGTTGAACTAATGTGTCGCCATCGTCAGAAACGAAGATCGTCTCCATCGTCCCGTTAATTTTGGCGAACACTTCGTGTTGTTCTGTTGGAATTAAACTACCTTTTGCACCGAGCCCAAAAGTGCAGGGGAAGCAGGTCAGGAAAATCAATAAGACGGCCATCATGCTAATGATGGAGATTGTTTTCGTGCGTCTGCCAGATTGAAATAGCGAAACGAATTGTCCGATCATTTTCCAGGCAGGAAGTAGGAAAATTTGATGGTGCTCCGTCGCATTAGAGAGTGCTGACTGACAGTGGATCGCAATTGTCTCAATGTTGTTTTTTAGTTTCGGAGCGATCCGGGAATCGCTAAGTTGTTCGACGATCAAGGCTCCTACGGCAATCGGTTTTTTTTCAGGTAGGGCAGAGTCAGATGGATGATTGTTTTCCCGAAAAAGTGGGAGGATCGCAAGCATTTTCGTATGTGAGCGGTCGACGTATTCGTGCAAGGGTTCTCTGATTTGCGGCGGTAGGTTATCGCTTGATCCTGAGTACCAAAGTGGTTCGCTCGTTTGCATGACGAGCGAAGCGAGTTGAGACAGTTGCTTGACCTGGGTTGCCCGCCGTTCAACGGTGTCTAAACCGCTAACGGCATCGACTCGGCATTGGCGTTCATGGCCAGTGGCAACACTGACACGGTCGCATTCGAGAAAACGACGTCCCTCGTTTGCAATGGCGTAGGCAACCTCTTGAGTGTTTAGGCTTTGGTGGATAATCCCAATGAATTGCTCTCGACGATTCCACATCGCACGTTCGACCGAGTAAGAGCGAATTTTTTGATTGCTAAGAAATTCGCTGGCGATGTCTCCCATTTGAGAAACAAATTTTAAATACCCTCGCTGTGTCGTGAGTCCCGCACCAGGTCGTTGGAATATTTCGACGAGGCCCACGGCCGTTTTGTCAATTGTTAGTGGTTGTAAAATCAACAGGTGATCGGTCGGGTTGCCAGTTGGTTTGTCCCCGTAGCCGCCGGAGGCAGGTTGCACGAGCGACGCCTGTTGAGTGTCTAGGGTTTTTTTCAACAGTCGTTGATGCTCGATGGCTGCGGCTTGGTCGTTCAATCTTAAGACGGGTGGAACATTGACAAAATATTTTAGTGCGAGGGTGCCGGATTCCGAATCGATCAGCCAAATGGCCGCTCCTACTGAAGCAAGTGCAGTAGTAATCCGCGGGGTAAACCCATCCATGAATTCATCCACGGTCGAGTTGGCATGCGCAAGTTGGCGGATCTCATCGACAAGGATGCGAATCTGGTTTTTGGTTTGGTTAACAAGGCCGGGGTGAACCCCGCCGGTTTGTTTTTGTTGGTCATCGCCCGGTGGTTGCTGCGGGGGAGATGCAGACGGCGTTTGAGGAATCGACGGTTGGTGGTGGGGAGCCGGCGGCCCTAACGGGTCCGCAATGAAATTGCCGAGATGGGGGGTGTTAGATTGTGGAGAAGATTGCGACATTGAAAAGTAGCGATTGTGCTTCGATGACGATGGACAGTGGTACCTGCTTTAAGCGATAATGCGTGAGGACTGTCCATGAAATCGTTGGTTTTGGCAACCTTGATTCGTTAATGCCAGCATTTTTACGAGGGTAGGATAGGGACGATCTGGCGACAGCACTTGGTCGCTGCGGGAGAAGCCCGTTGGACCGGGTGAGCATTGCAATTAATTAACTTATGTTTGGCGTGGATTTATGCGATTTATTGGCGATCTAGAGGACTCTCGGCAGGCAAAGAATTTTTCTGCGTATTTGCTCGTGAAGGGGATCGAAACTCAGGTCGATGAGCTCGAAGAGGGCAAGCGATGCGAGATTTGGGTTAAGGACGAAGACCAGTGTGTCACTGCTTTGGCTGATTTCAAAGCTTTTCAATTGAACCCGAGTGATTCCAAATATTCCGAGGCAGTGCAGCAGGCTCAGGTCTTGGTGCGGGCAGAGGAAAAAAAACGCCAACAGGCTCAGAAGCGAATGGTGAAGGTTTCGGGAGGCGTCTTGCCCAAACGCAAGCCTCTGACGATTGGAATCATCGTG
>Ga0208948_1001167_pt1 | contig 11157 bp, 10 predicted proteins | sample AOAMet11_17_M020_2_FD_188228 | JGI IMG/M metagenome (GOLD analysis project Ga0208948, IMG submission 188228) | Ammonia-oxidizing marine microbial communities from Monterey Bay, California, USA - CAN11_17_M020 (SPAdes) | ecosystem: Environmental > Aquatic > Marine > Intertidal zone | place...
ATCTTGCTCCAAATTTACTACATAATCTACGCCCTCCAAAATTGGTAGACTTATTTCTGAGAATGATTTTGGAGTAGATTCTCCGCTTATATTGGCTGATGTTGAAATAATTGGTTTTCCAAATTTATTGATGATCTCTAAACAATAGTCATGAGATGGAATTCTAATTGCTATGGTGTTGTCTGAAGCTATGGCATTGGCCGCTAATCCTTTTGGATTTTTATATATAATGGTGGTAGGTTTCTTGGTAGTAGAAATTATATCTATAGCTTTTTGAGGAACCCTATGAACATAAGAACACAACATCTCTATAGAACTTACTAATACTACTAAACTTTTACTTTCTACTCTATTCTTTAACTTAAAGATTTTAGCAACAGCATCAATATTGGTAGCATCACAACCCAAACCCCATACCGTATCGGTAGGATAGAGAATAACATGCTTATTAATCAATGCTTCAATTGATTGATCTAAAATCTTTTTTGCTATCAAATTTTACTAAAAATTTTATTTATTTTGTATCTACGGAACCATGAAATTAATCTTTTTTCTGGAACACCATTCTTTTTAATATACTCTTCAACTGCCTCAACCATTCTTTTAGCAGAATTTCCATCAGTGTATGGGTGGTATTCTTTTAAAATTTTTAAACGCTGTTCTTTAAAAGGATCTTCTATTAAATTTTCAGCAACTCTTTTCATTAAACCACTAAATGACAACTGATTATCCCAATTTATAACATGAGAATTATTTTTAAATGTTATCACAGGCTTGTCTAAAAGAAGAAATTCATAGACAACAGATGAAGTATCACTGATCATTAAATCTGCAATTAATAAATACTTAATAATGTTGCGTTCTTCAATAAAAAGGACATTTTCAAAACTCATTGATAATTTTTTATAGGAGTCTATCATGTCTTCAGCCATTAAATCGTGAAATTTAATCAAAACAAGGTATTCTTTACTTTTAGCTAACTCCTCAATTTGAGTTAATAAATGTGGAGCACTTGTTAATGATGGTGAAAATGTAGGGGCATAAAGAATGATTTTTTTTGCTTTTGACTTCTTCAATAAGAATAGCTTATCTGAGTCATATTTGTGAAGTTCTTTTCCATAAACATCTAGTTTTGGCCAACCTGTCTCTACCACACTAAAATCTTTATGTTTAGCTGCTGCTTTAGAGAACCATCTCGTAAAATAAGGCCCTTGTGTTAAATACAAATCAAAATAATTACGAATTCTAAAATGTCCTTTTTTTTCTCCAGCTAAGCCATGAAAAACTTGAGTTTTAACACCTCTAAGATAATGAGGCACCTCATTGCCTGGAACAAAGATAGCATCACTATTAAAACGAACTAAATCTTCAATTTTTGATGTACATCTTTGATCTTGGTATGGAAATTTTTCCAAGATAGCTGATCTAACAAACCAGATGAATTCATGATTCTTTTCTTTTAAAACTTGCATGACAGGTTCTAAAATTCCAAAAGAATAAGGATTCATACAAAATAAAATAGTCTTCATAATTAGTAATTATACTATTTCATTAGCGTTCTTTAAATCTTCTTTAAAATCTACTTCTATGCAATTATATTTAGAAATATCTATCACCTTCAATTTTAAATGATCATTAGCAATTGCCTTTTCTAGCCCTTTTTCAAAATAATCATTGTCATCACATGTTTCAAGCTGATTAATAAATACATCTAGATCATTTGAGGAAATAAAATTGATCCCAACAGCTTCACCCAATCCATTTTTCACTTCTTTAGAAAGATACTGAACATACCCGTCTTTGAGGGTATATTTTACCTCTTCATCAGAAACACTTTGGGTATTAACAGAAACAAAGGATTGATTGATATTAATATCTTCTAATAATAATGATAATAGTTGGTGATCAAATACAACGTCTCCATTAAACCATAAAATAGAATTACCTCGGTGCTTTTTCAATGCTCGCAACAAACTTTTAGAGGTATTTGTTCTATCAAAAAATGGATTATAGACATAATTTACTTCTGGAAATTGCTCCATAATTAAATTCTTTTTAAAGCCTACCACAGTAGTAATATCATTTACATCAAAATAGGTTGTAATGTTATTAATTTGGCGTTGCATAATGCTTTTCCCATCTTTTAAAGGTGTTAAAGGTTTTGGGAAAGGATTTCCCAACCTAGAACCAATTCCAGCAGCTAGTATTATTATTTTCATGTGATGGTGTTACTATTATTACTTTTATTATTTAGATACCAAAGATTCATATATCTATCTAGTACTCTGTATGCTCTTATTTTTGATATTAAATACCCTGCATAACCATCTAAAAACCCCAGTCGGATGATAAAATGAATAATGAAAGTAACCAGAGGTTTTACAAATAAATGAAATAGCCTTACTTTCTGTCCTTTATCGTGTAATTGTTGTGCTTGAATTTGAGCATATAATTTTTGTTTAGTCATGTAATGATCAAAATCTCTATATGAAAAATGGTCAACTCTATTTTTAAAAAACCCAAGAGCTCCTTGTGCATTTATTGTTTCATGAACTTTGAGACCGTTATATCTACATTTACTCCTACGAAATAAGCGAATGACTTTATCTCTTTGACAACCTGTGTATTTTATCTGTTTATCTCCAAGATAAAAGTTTCTCCTAACGTAAAATCCAACAAATTTTGTAGTTGTTTCATCTATATTTAGAATTTCTTTTTTTAGTTCTGGAGTAACTCTTTCATCAGCATCTAAAATATAGATCCAATCATTTTTTGCAAGATCAATGGCAAAATTCTTTTGTGAGGAAAAATCATCAAAAACTCGTTGAATAACTTTTACGTTGTATTTTTTCGCAATCTCAACTGTTGAGTCTAGACTGAATGAATCTATCACAATGATTTCATCTGCAAAATCAACTGATTTTATAGAGTCTTCAATATGAACTTCTTCATTTAATGTTGGTATGATAGCTGTAATTTTCATTTTTCTTAAACAGCTACATCATATTCTCGTAGCGCATCATTTAAAGAGGTTTTTTTATTGGTACTTTCTTTTCGTTTTCCGATAATTAATGCACAAGGAACTTGATAATCACCCGCAGGAAATTTTTTAGTATAGCTGCCAGGAATCACCACACTTCTCTCTGGAACCAACCCTTTCATCTCTATGGGGGTATCGCTAGTTACGTCAATAATTTTTGTACTCATTGTTAATACAACATTCGCACCTAATACAGCTTCTTTACATACTCTAACTCCTTCTACTACAATTGATCTAGAACCTATAAAAACTCCATCTTCAATAATTACTGGAGAAGCTTGAAGCGGTTCTAAAACCCCTCCTATTCCAACACCACCAGACAAATGAACATTTTTACCAATCTGAGCACAACTTCCTACAGTAGCCCATGTGTCTACCATAGTTCCTTTGTCTACGTATGCACCAATATTAACATAACTAGGCATTAAAATTGTTCCAGGTGCAATATAGGCGCCATGTCTAGCTACCGCATTTGGAACTACTCTTATTCCTCTAGATTCAAAATTTCTTTTTAGTGGAATTTTATCATGATATTCGAATATACCAGCTTCTAAGGTTTCCATTTTTTGAATAGGAAAATATAAGACTACTGCTTTCTTTACCCACTCATTAACTTGCCAATCCGTTTGATTTGGCTCTGCAACACGCAGAGATCCAACATCTAACAAATTAACAACTTCTCTAATAGCATTGACAGTTCTTTCTTCTTTTAAAAGAGATCTGTCTTCCCAAGCTTGTTCAATAATTTCTTGTAACAATTTCATTAAATTAATTATGTCGAATTTGATTCGATTTATCAGTTAAAATATGTTACAAATATAACACACATTGCAGCTCTTTATTGCGAAGATACATTTTTTAAACAAAAAAAAATATGATGTTTAAAATCGCTATTTTTGCATTAAATAAATAGGTATGCCTAGAATTTTAGCTATTGATTATGGAGAAATTAGAACAGGAATTGCTGTTACTGATGAACTACAAATTATTGCTTCTGGATTAACAACTGTTAAGACAGATGAGCTAATCAAATTTTTAATTGATTACACCAAGAAAGAACTTGTTGAATTGTTTATTATTGGAAAACCAAGGCAGATGAACAATACAGATAGCGAAAGCGAAAAACATATTCTTAGTTTTTTAAAACATCTTAAAAATTCTATACCTACCATACCAATTGTTAGGGTAGATGAGCGATTTACATCTAAAATGGCTGTACAAACAATGATAGATAGCGGGTTGAAAAAAAAACAACGAAGAAATAAAGGGTTAGTTGATGAGATTAGTGCTACTATTATTCTACAATCTTATTTATACAGCAAATAAGTTTTCTACATATTCCTTTCTTCGTATTTTTGCCAAAATTTTATAAACTTTATGATTTTACCTGTTGTAGCCTACGGAGATCCTGTTTTAAGAAAAGTTGCCAAAGAAATTGGGCCAGATTACCCAAATTTAAAGGAGTTAATTGCAAATATGAAACAGACCATGTATAATGCTAGTGGTGTAGGAATAGCTGCTCCACAAATAGGAAAATCTGTCCGTATTTTTATCATTGACGCGACTCCTTTTGCAGATGACAAAGACATCTCTGAATTAGAGAGAGATCAACTTAAAGACTTTAAAGAAGTTTTCATCAATCCAACTATTACTAATCAAGAAGGTGACGAATGGGCTTTTGCAGAAGGTTGTTTGAGTATTCCGGATATAAGAGAGGATGTTTTTAGACAAGAAACTGTAAGCTTTGAATATGTTGATGAAAATTTCGAAAAACATTCTAAAACATTAAGCGGTCTTGCAGCAAGGGTATTTCAGCACGAATATGATCATCTTGAGGGAATATTATTTACAGATAAACTCTCTTCATTAAAAAAGAGAATTTTAAAAAAGAAATTAGAAAAAATATCATTAGGAAAGATAAGCTCAAGCTATAGAATGCGCTTTCCAAATATAAAAATTTAAACACATATGGAATTCAATAAAATTATTTCAGTTGCAGGAAAACCAGGATTATTCCATGCGATTTCTCAAACAAAATCTGGATTTATCGTAGAATCACTTGTTGATAAAAAAAGATTTCCTATACCATCTACTAACAATGTTAGTTTATTGGAAAACATTGCAATTTACACCTATGAGGAGGAAGTACCTTTATTAACTGTTTTTAAAACAATGTATGAAAAAACAGAAGGAAAAGAAGCAATAAACCACAAAGAAAGTGGTAAAAAACTAACCTCTTTTTTCTCTGAGATACTTCCAGATTACGATGAGGATCGAGTATACACCTCTAATATTAAAAAAGTGATACAATGGTACAATATATTAGTATCCTCTGGTGTAGACTTTTCTGTTGTTGAAGCTTCTGAAGAAAACTCAGAAAAAGCATAAATGAATTCAAGAAAACAGCAGTTAGCAGCTTTCAATCGTTTGTTAGACATCATGGATGATCTTCGAGAGAAGTGTCCTTGGGATAAAAAACAAACACTAGAGTCTTTAAGGCATTTAACCATAGAAGAGACTTATGAACTTGCTGATGCTATTTTAGAAAATGAGCTAAATGAAATAAAAAATGAGCTTGGAGATGTTTTACTCCATCTTGTTTTTTATGCTAAAATTGGGTCTGAAAAAAAAGCCTTTGATATTGGAGATGTAGCCAATGCAATTTCTGATAAATTAATAGCTAGACATCCTCATATTTACGGAGATGTCGTAGTTAAAGATGAAAGTGAAGTTAAGGAAAACTGGGAAAAACTTAAACTAAAAGAAGGAAAAAATTCTGTATTAGAAGGGGTTCCCAAAAGTTTGCCCGCTTTGGTTAAAGCCAACAGAATTCAGGATAAAGTTGCAGGAGTTGGGTTTGACTGGGAAGAGCCCTCTCAAGTATGGGAAAAGGTACAAGAAGAAATCACAGAATTAAATGAAGAGATAAAAAAAGGGTCTAAAGATTCTATAGAATCAGAGTTTGGAGACGTATTATTTTCGATGATAAATTATGCTCGATTTATTGATGTAAATCCTGAAAATGCACTTGAAAAAACAAATAAAAAGTTTATCAATCGATTTCAATATCTAGAAAAAGCAGCAAAAAAAGCAGGAAAAGAATTATCTGAAATGACACTATCAGAAATGGATGTATATTGGGCATTATCTAAGAAAATTTTTAAATAGTATTCTTGAAGGAAATTTTATCTATTGAATTACAAAAGAACTAAAGATGAATGTATTAACAACAATTAATTGTAAAGGTCCTTTTAGTGTTTATAGAGCTCAAATTGAAATGATTTGTTTATTAAAAAACAAAGGCGTTAATATCAAAGTAATTGGTTTTTTCAGTAACCAAATCAAACTATTTTTCGATAATAAAGGAGTTGCTAATTCTAATATCTTTCCTGAAAAATCTATTGACAAGCAATACATTAAAGACGTAAAAAATATTATTAAAAATGACCGTATTGATATTTTACATGTCTTAGATGGAAAATCTCTTAGAAACTGTGTTCTCTCAGTTAAAAAAGAAAATGTAAAATTAATTACCTACTTTGGATCTGCTAGCTTGTATTGGCATGATCTAAGCTCTTATCTAACCTACTTAAATCCAAGAGTTGATAAAATTATATGCAACAGCATCTATGTTTTTGAACATGTAAAAAAACAACTTTTTAAAAAAAATAAAAATAAAGTCATTAAAATATACAAAGGATATAACCCAGACTGGTTTAAAGATATTGTTCCTTTTAATTTTAGTTCTATAGGAATTCCAAAGGATAGTGTCATAGTAGCTTTAGCTGGAAGCAATACCAAGAATAAAAGAATTACTGATTTTATAAAATCATCTGCCTACATAACAACAGAAAAAGAAGTTCATTTTGTTGTTTTCGGAAAAGAAACTGATGCAACTAATCTAAACAAGTGTAAACGTGCTAGTCTTGCAAAAAATAATATTCATTTGTTAGGTCTTCGCCCAGATGCAGTCTCATTAATAAAAGGAAGTGACATCTATGTTCAAACCTCTATAAGTGAAGGATTTGGAAGAGCTATTAGTGAAGCTATGTGCGTAGCCAAACCCATTATAATGACAAACGCTGGCGGTTGTACTGAATTAATTGATGAGACATCCGGAATTGTTACTCCAATTAAAGAACCTAAGTTACTTGGAAAAGCAATCTCTAAGTTGGTGAATAATCAAGAATTAAGAGTTCAAATGGGAAATAACGCAAAAAAAAGAATGGATAAAGTATATCACATTCATGACACAGTAGAAGACACATTAGCGTTGTACAAGAAACTATTTAAACAATAAAAAAGCCACTTTAAAAAGTGGCTTTTTTATTTAGATAAATTTCTTAGCATTCTTTACTTTTTGCTTTGTAAGAGCAAGATTAATAACCTCATGCATCTCCGTTACATAATGAAATTTTAATCCTTTTAAATAACTCTTTTTTATATCTGCAATGTCTTTTTCATTGTCTTTACAAAGCATTATTTCTTTGATATTTGCTCTTTTTGCAGCTAGAATCTTTTCTTTGATTCCACCTACAGGTAATACTTTTCCTCGAAGAGTTATTTCACCAGTCATGGCTAACTTATTTTTCACTTTGCGTTGGGTAAATACTGAAACTAGTGAAGTTAACATGGTAACTCCTGCACTTGGACCATCTTTTGGAGTAGCACCTTCTGGAACATGAATATGAACATTATACTTCCCAATTATTTCTGGATCTATTCCAAATTCAATTGCATTTGCTTTAATGTATTCCATGGCTATAGTAGCCGATTCCTTCATTACTTTTCCTAAATTCCCTGTAATAGTAAGTGACCCTTTTCCTTTCGATAAAATAGATTCAATAAATAGAATATCTCCTCCTACACTAGTCCAAGCTAACCCAGTTACCACACCTGCAACCTCATTATTCTCATATTTATCTCTTTCTAATCTTGGAGCACCTAGAATAGTTTCTATGTCATCATTGGTAACAGCAATGTTGTATGACTCTTCTAATGCAATAGATTTAGCAGCAAAACGAACCACTTTAGCTATTTGTTTCTCTAAACCTCTTACACCAGATTCACGGGTATATCCTTCAACAATTTTTTCAAGCTGAGTTTTTCCAACTTTAATTTCTTTTGCAGTTAATCCGTGCTCTTTTAATTGCTTGGGTAATAAATGTCTTTTGGCAATTTCTATTTTCTCCTCAATAGTGTATCCTGTAACGTTAATTATTTCCATTCTGTCTCTGAGTGCCCATGGAATTTGACCTAAGTTGTTAGCAGTAGCTATGAATAGAACTTTTGATAAATCAAAACCAACCTCTAAATAATTGTCATAAAACTCAGTATTTTGTTCTGGATCTAAAACTTCTAACATTGCTGATGATGGGTCTCCTTGATGACTTTGTCCTAATTTGTCAATTTCATCCAGAACAAATACTGGATTAGAGGTTCCTGCTTTTTTTAAGTTTTGAATCAAACGACCAGGCATCGCTCCAATATATGTTTTTCTGTGCCCTCTTATTTCAGCCTCATCACGAAGGCCTCCTAAAGACATTCTAACATATTTTCGCCCCAAAGATTCAGCAACAGATTTACCTAAAGATGTTTTTCCAACTCCTGGAGGGCCATACAAACAAATAATAGGAGATTTCATATCTCCTCTCAGTTTTAAAACTGCTAAATGTTCAATAATACGTTCTTTAACTTTTTCTAATCCAAAATGATCTCTATCTAAAATCTTTACAGCTTCTTTCAAATTAAACTTATCATCAGAAAATAGTCCCCAAGGTAATTCTAACATCAACTCAAGATAATTTCTTTGAACACCATATTCGGCCATTTGTGGGTTCATTCTTCTGAGTCTTGCTAATTCTTTGTCAAAGGTCTCTCCAACTTCTTTTGTCCATTTTTTAGATCTAGCTTTTATTCGCATTTCATCTAATTCGGCATCATTATTTACACCTCCTAATTCTTCTTGAATAGTTTTTAACTGCTGATTTAGATAGTATTCTCTTTGTTGTTGGTCTAAATCTGAGCGTGTTTTAGATTGTATATCGTTACGTAATTGAAGCTTTTGTAACTCTTTGTTAAGGTTTTTAAGTGTTAATAATGCTCTTTCTTTTAAGTTATCTTTTTCCAAAATAACCTGTTTCTGCATTATACTTAGCTCCATATTAGAAGAAATAAAATTTACTAAAAAAGAATCACTTTGAATATTCTTAATAGCAAAAGAAGCTTCCGATGGCAACATAGGATTTTCTTTAATAACCTCAAGTGCTTGTTCTTTAATAGAGTCTATAATGGCACCAAATTCTTTTGGATCATCTACATCTTTATCCTCTTTAACCTCTTGAACCTTAGCTACTAAATAAGGTTCCTCTTGAATAAGTTCTTCAATTTCAAAACGCTTTTTACCCTGAATAATTACTGTCGTATTACCATCAGGCATTTTTAAAACTCGCAAAATTTGCGCAACTACACCAGTTTTATAGATATCTTCAGATGTTGGGTTTTCTATATCTCCATCTTTTTGAGCAACAACTCCAATTACTTTATCTCCTTTATTTGCGTCATTAATTAATTGAATAGATTTATCTCTACCTGCAGTTATAGGAATAACTACTCCTGGGAATAATACAGTATTTCTAAGTGGAAGTATGGATAGAATTTCTGGAATATCCTCTTTATTAATAATCTCCTCATCTTCAGGAGTCATCAATGGAATTAACTCAGAATCTTCATTTAATATATTGGATAGCGACAAACTGTCTAATGTTACTATTTTTGATTTACTCATATGTATTTAATCTGTCATTATGACACTGAATTTTATACTTAAATTCAATATAAAATGATATTTAATTTATAAACATTTGATAAACAGCGTTATAAGCATACAATAAAACTGTTATTCAACTAATAAAATCAATTGTTATGCCACTAGTATAGATCGTTTAAATAAAATACTAACAGCCCAAGAATTAAAAAAATATAAAACAAGAGATGGTTATTTCTTTCTCTAAAGATTAAGAAGTTCTATTTTTTGAAGTTTCATCAAAAACATGAAGTAATATTTTTTTGTCTGTTTCAGTTAGTTCTATACCTCTTCGTTTCATAACAACTTTAGCTACCTCAAAAACTTTTTTAATTTGGTAGGTTGTAAAACCAGCTGCACCCCCCCAACAAAACGAGGAAACGAAATTTCTTGGAAACCCACTACCAAAAACATTAGCACTTACGCCTATAACTGTACCAGTATTAAACATGGTATTGATACCACATTTAGAATGATCTCCCATCATTAGTCCACAAAATTGAAGTCCTGTATTTGTAAATCTTTCTTCTTGATAATTCCATAGTTTTACCTCTGCATAATTATTTTTTAAATTGGAAGTATTAGAATCTGCACCAATATTACACCATTCACCCAACACAGAGTTTCCAAGAAACCCTTCATGACCTTTACTAGAATAACCAAACAACACAGAATTATTAACCTCTCCTCCTACTTTACAGAAAGGACCAACGGAAGTTGCACCGTAAACCTTAGTCCCCATTTTTAAAATAGAGTTCTCTCCCAAAGCAAATGGACCTCTAACCAAACTACCTTCCATAATTTCTGAATCTTTACCAATATATATGGGTCCTTTAGATGCATTTAAAGATGAGTAAGAAATCGTAGCTCCTTGCTCAATAAAGATATTTTCTTCCTGAATTGCATGAACTCCACTAGGAATTGACTGAGAAGTTCTACCTTCTGTCAGTAAATCGAAATCAGCTTTAATTGCTTTGTCATTTAAAGAAAAGATATCCCATGTGTTTTTTATCTGAAGAACTTCTTCCTTAAACTCTAGTTGTTCATAAGAATCAAAATCTACATGCTCTTGAGTATCGGAAGTAAAAAAAGCAATTACTTGTTCATCTTTAAAAATTGCTTGATTATTTGACAAATTACTTACTTGTTTTACCAAATTTTTAGAAGGTAAAAAAGAAGCATTAATTAATATATTTTTATCTAACTCTACCATTGGATATTTGTTTTCCAAATATTCTTCTGTAATAGTTGTTGTCGTAAAACCTAAAAATTTTTCCCATTTTTCACGAATGGTTAAAACTCCAATACGAAT
>Ga0208948_1001176_pt1 | contig 11126 bp, 7 predicted proteins | sample AOAMet11_17_M020_2_FD_188228 | JGI IMG/M metagenome (GOLD analysis project Ga0208948, IMG submission 188228) | Ammonia-oxidizing marine microbial communities from Monterey Bay, California, USA - CAN11_17_M020 (SPAdes) | ecosystem: Environmental > Aquatic > Marine > Intertidal zone | place...
TAGGAGGTAATGAGAATGTAGGTTTCAAGACCGCGATGAAGGTGCTCGACAAAGGTCGCTTGCATATAAGCGCCCTCAGTATTGGTATTGCGGAGCGTCTGATCAGCGACAGTCTGAATTATTCAATTGAAAGAAAACAGTTCGGACAATCAATTGCCGAATTCCAGCTGATTCAGGGCATGTTGGCAGATAGTCAAACAGAAACCTATGCGGCTCAATGTATGGTTGCGGATACAGCGCGTCGGCGAGATACTGGCGAAAATGTCGCGACGCTTGCGGCTTCCTGCAAGTTATTTGCAACCGAGATGGTCGGTCGGGTCGCTGACCGAGCCGTTCAGATTCATGGCGGCGCAGGTTATATTGAGGACTATGGCATTGAGCGCTTTTACCGTGATGTCAGATTGTTTCGAATCTATGAAGGTACATCTCAGATACAACAGACTGTGATTGCCAAAGATATGATTCGTCGTGCAGGTTTGTGACAATGGTAAGGTGAGAAAATCATCTTATTGCAGGAGCTGGTTAATAAATGAAAGGCTATTCCACCAGGGAAGTGGCTGAGTTATTGGAGTTATCCCCGACGGTCATCCGTGACATTGCTCGTGGTGTGCTCGACCCTGAAAAAGGCCCGAAAGATCGCTATAAGTTCAGTTTTCAGGACATAGTGATCTTTCGTACGGCAAAAGAGTTGCTTCAGACCGGCGTTCAGCGCAGCAAAATCAACAGCACCCTTTTCCGCCTGCGTGATCAACTTCCCAGCAGTAAACCACTCACTTCTCTGCGTATCAGTGGTGATGGTGGCGCCGTGGTATTGCAGGAAAATGATAAGGTCTATAACCCTGAGAGTGGTCAGCTACATTTCAATTTTGCGGTTGCAGATCTCGCGGGCACGGTCGCGCCTCTCGCGCGCAAAGCGGCCAGTGAGGCAGAAGAAGGCGAACAATTGTCTAGCGATGATTGGTTCGATCTTGGCGTTGATCTTGAGGCGGTAAGCCCTGAAGACGCGCCGGCGGCCTATCTGCATGCGCTCGAAATCGAACCTGATCACACAGACGCACATGTGAACCTAGGTCGACTTTATCAGGAGTCTGGAGAGTACGAGTTAGCCGAGTCGCACTATCATTCAGTACTAAAAATTGAACCGGATAACATTCTGGCAGCTTTTAACCTGGGCACCCTGCTCGAGGATCTAGGTCGAATTCAGGATGCAATTATCGCGTATAAAAAGGCAGGCGCCTTCGCTGATGCACACTTCAACCTGTCAAGATTGTATGAGCTAGTGGGTGAGCATCAACAGGCATTGAAACATCTCAAAACCTACAGAAGTTTGATCGAGCCTAGATAGACCGGTAATAATTTTGACACTGGTGACTTGCCTCACGTCTGAGGGAAGCGGGCTGATCAAGCAGTTTTAGTGAATCACAGGATTAAATGTTTCAAGTGCAACCCTTAACACTTTCTGGCCAAGTATGGTCAGCTGGCCTTGATGACGACCTTCACCATCCTGCGTGTATTCAAACTGATATTCTCTCCAGATGCGCCATTGATCCCCACCATCTCGACTCATTGAGATCTTTACTTGCTGAACTGTTTGATCAAGTAATTGCACATCGCAGAGCTTGCACTCCTTTCTCGCGGTCCGCACCGCCAGCTCTTTACCGCGCATGCCAGACTGCCAATAAAGCGCGATAAGACCTAAAATAATGATAAGCAGAAATTCACCCATAGAAAAATAGTGGCAGTTTCAGCGTCGGATTACAAACAGTTAAAATTCTCTTCAAAGCGTCTTAACAACTGCCTCGGAATCGCGTATATTGCGCGTCTTCTGATCACTAACGGTCACTCCGTATTTCTTATGCTGAGATAGGCGGTGGTGTTAAGAAATAGTTAAGTTTGCGGAGGGGTGGCAGAGCGGCCGAATGCACCGGTCTTGAAAACCGGCGTGTCGAAGGGCACCGAGAGTTCGAATCTCTCCCCCTCCGCCAATTACTGTTATAAATCAATTACTTAACTTAAATGATAGTATACGTACAACAAAGCGTATAAAAAAGGATCCTGCTTTTAATTCCGTTTAATTACCATCAATCCCACCTAGTTTTTAGCTTGACTGAACAGCGACCTCATAAGCGCGAATCCTTCTAGGGCTTTCCAAATTGCGGGTGATTCGAAGTGCCGCTAGTGCCTAGCGAACAGTGCAAAGCGAGGCAATCAGATCACAACGGCCGACCTACTAGTGCACCGGATGTTTATCGAGTCTCGATGGGCGCGGCCCATCGCTTCTCACGTTCAAAAGCTGATACTTTTCGGGTAGCTGCCACCTCTGAAGTGGATACTTTCGGCTATGATTGAGAATTTGTTGTATTAGTACATCCATCGCTCTCGCTGTTGCACCGCCAAACACGCTCACGCTATGCCAGTGACACTGACCGACCTAACCTTGCGCCTTTTGTCCTGCAACACAAAACTGGCTTATCTGAGGATTTGACCTTGATGGGACCTGTGTAACGAAGTGAGTCTGCATTTGGCGCTTGCCCATCCAATTGGTAGACAATGTCCAGATCAGGGAATACAGCATTAGCACGCAACCAGCCATCTTCAATCACCGCACCGGGGGTAGGTATACGAAACTCAACACCCAGCCCTTCAAGATGAGTCAACTCTCGCTGGCCGAGGGTGCGACTAAACCTGTTCCAATTCTCGTCAGGTTTTACGTTCCAGCCTCGCTCGGCCAGCGCAAGGAGTCGCGGAAAAACATAGTAATCCATGAGCGCAGCTGAATAGACAGTTTCACCCCATAGCTGGGCCTGCAATCCCAGAATCTGATGTTGATGCTCATCAGCGACCGCCCAGTTCGACAATGGATCAAAGTGGTAGATCATTTCGGTGTCAATATATGCAGCCCAAGGCAAACCAGGCTCCTGATGATGAAGCCCATAGGGCATATCAAAATACAAGAACGAGGCATTCGATATCACTACCTGTCGATCGCTCGTTAGCAAATCATCTACGATCGCCCGATCCGCTGCTTCAGTTGTCCAGGCGTTGAAGTAGCGTTGAGTATTACCAGCTGCATCTACTGCATGGGGCGACATTTCATGCCAGAAGCCAGTCGCCACTCCCGGCGCAACCTCTTCGAGAATTTCGGTCACGCGTTGATAGTGGTGCGACATCATGGCATGACGAATCTCACTTGCGTCATCAGGATTATCAGCAGACCAGCTTTGGTTCCACAAGCTCGATGCCCTACAGACTGGCGAACCCAGCCACGCGCCATCAGGCGTTTCATCCCCGCCGAAGTGAATACGCTTAAAGGTGACGCCTGCCTGTTGGTACATGGAAGTAATCTCTTCCAGCACCACCCTGACAAATTTATAAGTGTCATCCATCGCGACGTTCACAACGTTGCCCGTGTACCCTTGAGCAGATTTATAAACCGATTGATCCAGCGGGTCGGCAACTCGAAAATTTGAGTTAACTGATAAGGCTCGGATTAACGCATTCGCATGTCCCGGTAGATTAAACTCCAGAACAATGTCGACATGTCGGTCGGCGGCGTACTTCAGAATCGCGACCATTTCCTGGCGGTTAAGAAAACCGCTTTCTTCCTCATGGTTGTCCCCCCAGGCTGGGTAGAGCGCAACCGCACTGCCGTTATCGTCACTTGCATCGAACGAACGACGCGCACCAATATCCGTCAACTCGGGCACAGATTCGATCGCCAGTCGCCAACCTTCGTCGTTGGAAACACCCAACTGTAGAACGTTCATCTTGTAGCTGGCCATCGCGTCGATCGTTTTACAAATCTGATCCGCGCTTTGAAAGTGCCTGGCAATATCAAGGTAGAAACCGCGGTATTCAAAGTCTGCCTCGTCGACTATTTTTAGCATTGGCAGAGGCATGTCCGTCGAACGCTTTTCAATGCCGAATTTGTTGTCTAATACTTGTCTGAAGGTTTGCGCAGCATGAAACAGGTCTTCATCAGAGGCACCCCGAATCAATACAGCTTCCTTTGCTATTTCAAGTTCATAGCCCTTGTCGCAATCATTGAAATGAATCGACATACCTTCATCGGCAATCATATTCCTGTCGGCGAGAAGCGTTCGCAAGAATCTTGCCGCCGGACTCTTCTCGTCGGTCGCAATAGAGAATACCTCGGTCGAAGTCTGCCCGGTAACTTCAAGCTCTTTCACCGACGGAATGATATGAAGTCTGCTTTCGCCATCAAATTGATGCTGCGCATTTTTCTCGTATACGTGACGTGGCGTCTGCACATTTGTGTCAGCGCTTGGGGACGTCTTGTTGATCCACTTATTAGGCAACTGCTGAAGCGTAACAAGCTCAGGGTTCTGCAAATTTGGCGAACCTAGCAGGATCTCTTCGTTGCTTCCGGGAGCCTGATAGCTAACGTGAAAACCTTGTCTGGCTTTTAACTGCATGCCGGTAAAAAGCCAATTCTTAAGTTTGATTTCAATAGATTGATTGCTTAAGAGAGGCTGCCAATGCTCGCCGGGAGAAAGATAGCCATAACGGCCATCAATCAGTGTTTTGTCAACACGTTGTTCATCGTCTGCTAAATCCAGCCCCAAACTGAAGTAGACGCGCCACCCAGATGACAGTTCGCCTTCACCAACATAAGTTAGTTTTAGATAGCTCAACACTTCTTTACTATCTTCACCTTGCACCTCAGCCTCGAGAATCTGCAGCTCAATATCCTGGGCGGTCAAAGATTTAAGTAACATCTGGCGTTCCTTTTATAAATTTTACCTTCTTCCGCCTGATTGAACCCGGACCTGGAGCTTCATTATCAGTCAGATACTTCTTTAACCACTTTTCGCTGATAGTGACCAGATAGCCACTCCTAGCAGACGGTCTATGATAGCAGAGTGTTGGTATAAGAAATCCACATGTCGAGGTCTGAGACTTTGGCATTCGGTGGCGAATATGATGATAGCCAATATAACCTGTGACCCAATGGAGCCATCTCGGTAGGTTATAAAATGAGCTACCTTTTAAGGTTGCCGCGCGAGTTCACAGTCCGTTTTTTGAAGGCTGCTATACCCTTCAAAATAAAGTTTAATTATGAAAAGCACTGGATTATGACTTTCGAGCATCGCCTTCGTCACGCTATTGGCAAGCTGTGTCAATGTTGGCCGTTTACTTCAGGACCCTTTATTGTCTGAGACCCCACCCTAGGGCATCCCACGCTTCTCCAAATGGGGCTCCCAGTATTTGGTATGTATCGCTAATGTAGACGAGTGAAGCAGGTATAGCACTACCTGGAGCGTTACTGCATGTCTCATGCATCTAGTGGCAAGATGCAAAATCTGATAACAGTGCCATCGGGTCCAAAAAATTATTGGGTGTTGCCTAGAAATCGGTACTATAGTGGTTAAACTGCAATCCACATACCTAGAACTACGCTGATATCGTCGATAAGGGCATCTGAAAACTGACGCGCTATGAGTTCGACTTGATATTGCCGAAAACTGAAACCCTTCTCACCAGGTAGGCGTGCGACTATTAGTTGGCTGGCATTGAGGTTGTGGGCGAACTATCGCTGTGATAACAATCACGTTACGGTTAAGAGGACCGGCCATTGTTGCGGAAAAAAATCACATCAAGGATTGAGCCGGTTTCAACAATTGTGAGGGCCGGGACTCTGATCTTGGTCCTTTTCAGCAGTTTCGCTTGGGCAGACTCTCTACCCGCTAACCCAACTCCCGATCCAATTGAGCTAAATCTTCTTGTCTACAATACCCATGGCCTACCCGCAATTTTCGCGCGCGACCGGCCGCGAGACAGGTTTCCAAGGATTGGAAATTTAACGACTCAGTTTGACCTATCTATGTTGCAGGAAGATTTCGCGCATCACGACCTGCTCAGGCAGCATACTGCTGGCTCGGCTAAGGTGCATCGAGGCGAAAATACGGGAAGTTCCAAATGCGCGGTATGCTCCGGTTCCGGACTGACTTTTATCTCGAATCTCACTTCGGAGCGCTGGCAGACTAGCGCCAGCTTTGAACCCTTTCAAACATGCTCTGGCTGGTTGGACAGAGCTAATGATTGCTTCGCTCAAAAAGGGTTTCAGTTGATCGAGGTGACCAGCCGTGATGGACATCGATTTTATATTGTTAACACTCACCTAGATGCTGGGAGAGATCAACGGGATCGAGATGCCAGAGCTATTCAGCTAGAACAGATAGCGCAAGCCCTAGAAACGAAAGCGGACGGCGCCGCGGTCATTGTTGCTGGGGATTTAAATCTCGATTGGGAAAATCCCGCAGACCGCAAGTTACTGCAAACATTTGCGGGCCGCTTGAGTCTTGTGCTGGTACAAAAAGGCGGTGACACGCGCAACTCATGGCGAACGCTGGATTATATTTATATTCGAAGTGGCAATGATGCGTTGCTGTCCACGGCAGCTTCCGGAGAGGTTGACGCTATGACAGAGGATCACAAGCCCTTGAGTGATCACCCGGCAATGTATGCGACCATTAAAGTGGATTACCCTTAGCTCAAGCTAGGCGGCATCGACTTAGTTGACGACATATAGTTTTTGCGGATTTTTTAATGATTTATCAGCAGATGACAGATTTTTTGAAGTTAACCAAATGCTTGTTGTTCTCAGCATTTTGCCTTTCGTTAGCAACATTCTCTACCCTTGCATATAGCGCTGACACCCCCTCCTCCTACCTTATTGGTCGTGGCATCTCAGATGTGACGGGGCCCAGTTACGGCATTCAGATGTGGGGATTTGGTCGTGCCGATCAATTGACGAAAGGCATACATATTCGCCAACGTTCCAGGGCGTTCGTTATAGCTCAGGCCAGTGACCCCGAAAAACGCATTGTTTTTGTTAGCGTAGATCTAGGCAGCATAGAGCATCACGTTACCCTAGCAGTGATAGACGAACTACAAAGTCGTTATGGCGCAGCTTATGGCCTTAACAATGTCATTATTAGCGCAACTCATACGCACGCGGGTCCTGGCGGGTATTGGCATTCTCGTCTGGATAATGGTTTTGATGGAGGATTTTATCCTCAACACTTTGAGGCGATCGTTGAAGGAATCACGGATTCCGTTGTTGATGCTCACAACGATCTTCAGAGCGGGAAGATATTCATCGGCACGGGGGAATTGACCAATGCGGGCGCCAATCGATCGATGCGCGCTTATGTGGAGAACCCACAAAGTGAGCGAGATCAATATGCGAGAAATACGCCGACTCAAATGACGCTACTAAAATTCGTCGCAAAAACGGGCGACATCGGGATGCTTAATTGGTTCGCCCTGCATCCCACAGCGATGAACTTTTATAATCCTCTTATATCAGGCGATCACAAAGGTTATGCCTCTTTGCAAATGGAGCAGAGGCTGGGAAATCGATACGACGGAGAAAAAAGTTTTGTCGCAGCTTTTGCTCAGGCCGACCCTGGAGACGTTACGCCCAATACGAATCTAAATAACACCGGCCCCGGTGAGACTGACGTGGAAACGACGAAGATTATGGGCGAACGTCAGCTCGATATGGCAACAAAGCTTTATGAAAGCGCGCAAGAGCCGCTATCAGGCACCATTGAAACGCGCCAAGTGTATGTCGATCTGCGCAACTACAAGGTCAGTGACCAGTTTACTCAGGCTGACGATCAAACAACCTGCCCTACGGCTTATGGTTATTCTTTTGCGGGTGGATCCACAGAAGATGGCGGCGGACATTTTCTTTTCAGAGAGGGCATGACTGAACAGAATTTTATATTGGACCTACTCATCCGTTGGTTGACTGGTGCGCCAAAATGGACCCAGCGCGTCAAGGATTGCCAAAAACCTAAACCGATTCTACTGGAAACAGGCAGCGGAGAACCACCGCTGCAATCTCAAATTCGCTCTGTAACCGTCGCGCTGGTCGGTCAGTTAGCCATCTTGGCGCTGCCGGCAGAGATCACGACCATGGCTGGGCGTCGTTTGCGAGCGACGGTGATGAACGCACTATCGGGCAGAGCTAACCATGTCGTGTTAGCGGGCTATTCAAACGGCTATGCCGGATACATTACGACCCCCGAGGAATACATGGTTCAACAGTACGAAGGCGGACATACCCTCCATGGACGATGGACCCTGCCTGCTTACCAGCAAATCGTGAGCGGTCTCGCCAACAGTTTGGTCTCAGGTGAAGCTGCAAAAACGAACATTCCCTACGATGATTGGCGTGGCAAGTCTGTCGAAACCGCGCTCTATGCAGGCCCAAGGCAGACGCTAACAGACGACAAGGCACTGGGTGACCGTTTCTCTGAGCGTCTGGACGACAAGGTCGAATATGGTCGCGGAGAAGCGGTACAGGCGCGATTTTGGTCGCATGACCCCACTGCAAACTTTAGAACGGGTAATAATTTCCTGAAAGTGCAGCAGAAAAAACAAGCGGGCTGGAAAACGGTAGCGACCGATAGCGATTGGAGTACAACGGTACGCTGGCAAGCTAAAGATCAAGGCATGATTGCGACGTTGACTTGGCATATCGATGCGAATGTTGAAAACGGCGAATATCGATTGATGCATCTCGGGCGTGGACCCCAAGGGAATCCGTTCAAGGGATATTCACGCACCATCCAAATCAAATAAGCCGACTCACAGATTCATGTTTACTCGAAGCGTTCCGCAAAGTGCTAGGTAGTGCTATGGCTATTTTTGGCGCGAGAACACTGAGTGACACACATGGCATATATACGGATAGCCGCAAACAGATAGGTTGCTAAAAACCCTACCCGGGCTTGCCAGTTGGCTATGGCATCATGAACAATAGTCTTTAGCTGGCTAGCTTGCGAATCCTACGTGGGAAGTAAAAAGACATTCGAGCTAGCCTTCGCACTGCATGGGACAGAATATAGGAGCATAATGTGGTGAAGTTAGGTTTTTTGAAGAAAATGCTTGTGTGCGTTGCTCTATTGAGCACTTCACATCTTGTCGCTGAAGAGCGCGGCCATACAACACAACTCAATGGCATCAACCTGTGGTGGCAAGATTACGGTGATTCTAGTCATCCTGCTGTGCTACTTATTATGGGGTTAAATTCAAACAGCAAAGTTTGGCCCGAAAGCTTCATCCAAGGCATTGTCGATAAGGGGTTTTATGTGATCGCCTATGACAATCGCGATATCGGCAAGAGTACTTGGATGACCGAGGAACCCTTGCTCGTAAGCTTCGTTAAAGTGCTGCCGACTTTTCTGATAGAAGCATTTGTTGACGGCATTTTTACTTTCATCTTTGATGAAGACGGGCGCTTTAACATGGCGAACCCAGCCCCAGCAGAATACAACTTGAACGATATGGCTTTAGACGGCCTCGCACTACTAGACTATCTTGAATTAGAAGAAGCCCATGTCGTGGGCGCTTCGATGGGAGGCATGATCGCGCAAGTCATAACCCTTAATTATCCTGAAAGGGTTCTTACCTTGACAGCAATCATGTCGACACCGGGGTTTGACACCCATGATTTGTCGGGGCCGCATGAAAATTTTAAAGATGCCATCAGGGCATCGATGATTTTAAATTTGCTAGAAAAAGAAGAAGAAGCACTCATTGTTATCGAGCGCGCTTTGACGGGATCGCGCTTCCCATTTGATGAAACGCATTTCAGAAATGAAGCAAAAAAGAGAATTCAGCAAGGAATCAACACGTCTAATGCACAGATAGCGGCAGTCGGTGCTAGTCCCAATAGATTTGATCGCTTACAAGAAATTAAAAAACCAACACTTATTGTCCACGGCACCGAAGACCCTCTCATACCGATTGATCATGGTTTGTCCCTAGCAGAGAACATCCCTAATGCTTCTAGCATGATTATGCACGGTGTGGGGCATGAGCTACCTGAAGCATTGGTGCCAGCTCTTGTGTCGAGGATAAAATCTCATTTTAACCAAGTTGTACCCTCGCGGAGTGATTGATCAATACCGCCTTATCGCAGCCTTTTAGGCGTTCTCTAGCATCTGCAAGGTCGATCTTTGCGCCAAGCATCAGTTGCCTACACCATCAAAATCGATCAAAACCCAATTATAAAATCCCTCATAGAATTATTTGCAGATGAAAGTGATTACCTTTGGTTTTTGGATCGGTTACTCTCGTTACTCCCTACGCTGGTAATTGGAGAAGTATGAATAATTCAACCCTGTTTGACGAAAATACAGTTAATTGGAAGCCACTGCCAGGGCCTGATGGCAGCCCCGCCGATCATATTGGGATGTCTATTCTCAATGTCGATGAGAAAGCGAAAATAGTCGATGTCCTGTTTAAGTTCGAAGCAAATAAAAAAATTCTATGGCATAAGCACACATCGGATTTCAATACTTTCGTGGTGAAAGGCGAGCATCGGATTTATAGCCTAGAAGGAGAACTCCGCGAAGTGCGTCCTGCGGGTACTTTTAAGGCTTCACCGGCGAGTGAAGAACCTCACACTGAAGGTGGCGGAGACGAGGATGTCGTAATTTTGTTTAGCTTACGGCCTTACGATGCTGAAAAACCAATCTATGAAATACTAGACACGAACCATGAGGTTGTTGCCACCATGACCTTTGATGCGATGAAGGATCTGTATCAGGCAAGTGAAGCTGCCTAAGAGGCACGCTTAACAGGTAGTCAGGTAATGCTCGGTTAGCCTCGTGCGAGGCTTCAATTCTCGGTGGGCGGTGTTCCAATGCATCGAAACCTGCGAGTCAGCGGTTGGTCTTTTTGGTGCCGTGACGGTGAAATGCGAGCGAGGGCACACAGTGCCAAAAAGCCGCGGTGGAGATACCCACCCGGTATCCCGATTACTCTTGGACAGTCGTTGATAAGGATAATTTACCTCGATTCAAAAAATTCCGCCGTGATTTTTTGGCGATTGTGAGGGCGCTTCATGTTAAACCTGAGTCGTTTTACATTGCCTGTAATAAAGCAAGAAATACGCCTCTAGCCCCTAACAAAAGGCGAGAATTTCCTTACAATACGGGCCTTGATTTAATCTGCGTGAATACGAGGAAACCCATGTTCGAAAAATCTGGAAAGTTAGCCGAGTTTGATCCTGAGCTAGCTGTTGCGGTTGCCAAGGAAGAGGTTCGGCAAGAGCAACACATTGAGCTCATCGCCTCAGAGAATTA
>Ga0208948_1001208_pt1 | contig 10926 bp, 8 predicted proteins | sample AOAMet11_17_M020_2_FD_188228 | JGI IMG/M metagenome (GOLD analysis project Ga0208948, IMG submission 188228) | Ammonia-oxidizing marine microbial communities from Monterey Bay, California, USA - CAN11_17_M020 (SPAdes) | ecosystem: Environmental > Aquatic > Marine > Intertidal zone | place...
CCTTGGAGATGGGCTTATGTGAACTGCCCTGAGTCAAGTGGGAATATATTTAAGAATGCGCCTAAGATTTTAAAAGCTAAAATGAAAGCTGATAAAGCAAATAAATCGGCTTATGTGGATACTTTAATGATGGTTTTTGATGATAGAATTAAGTATTTTGGTAAGGAAGGATATGTTCTTGGAATTAAAGGATATGAGTTAATTGTGGTTGATAAAAGTAGAAGTGAGGAAGCATTAGGTTATTTGAAACGTTCAATTGAATTGGAGGGTAATAACGCTAGCGTACAAGCAGTTTTTGGTTATATGAAAGCAATTGTAAATTTAGAAAAATCAGGTGTTAAAGCAAAGTCTGATGTAATTGAGGCTTACTCAGTTGTTTCGGAGGTGATTGATTACAATATTGTTAACGAAACAAAAATGGCAGTTCACTTTGTTAAATATTCTGAGAAAGTTGAGGAACTATTTACTCCTTATGCAAATTGTGATGATTTGATTGCATTATTCTCAGTAAAATTTGATCCAGCTACTGAAGATGTTAATTTACTTAAAAGAATTACTAAAGTATTAGACAATAAAAAATGTACAGATTCTGATTTGTTTTTCAATGCTTCAAGCAGATTGTATGAGTTAGAACCTACAGCAGCATCAGCTGCTCAAATGTCAAAAATGAGTATCGCTAAAGGAAAATCATCAAATGCAATTACTTTTGCAAAACAAGCAATTGAGTTAGAAGAAGATGCAAATCAAAAAGCTATTTACTACTTAGGTTTGGCAGATGCTTATCGTAATGGTGGTTCATACGCTTCAGCACGAAATGCAGTATATAGTGCGTTGGAGCTTAGAAATGGATGGGGAGAAGCATATATGAATTTAGGAAATATCTATATTGCTGGTGCTAAAAACTGTGGTAGTGATTTTGATAAATCAACTGTTTATTGGGTAGCTGTTGATGCGTTTAGAAAAGCTCGCACATATGAAGAAACTAGTGATAGAGCAAGTAAAAGTATTAGTACATATTCTAAGTATTTCCCTACAAAAGAAAATTGTTTCTTTAATGGAGTTGAAGCTGGAAAACAACATACTGTAGCTTGCTGGATCAATAAAACTACTACAGCTCGCACTAGTGATTAAATAATAAAAATGCGTTTTTTATTTTTTCTTGTTCTTATTTTTGTTTCGTGTTCAAACGATCCTAAATTGGTGCAGGAATTTGTCTCATCTGAAGTTTTGCCAATTGAAAAGATTGAAGGAGCTGAAATGTTACATACTGAGAATGGAAAACTAAAAGTAAAGATTGTTGCAACTACCATAGAACGATTCAATAACCAACAACCTCAACTCGTTTTTTCTAATCATTTAGTAGTTTATTTTTATAATGATTCTGCTTTGGTTCAGTCTACTTTAAAAGCAGAATATGCTGAAATCAATGACGGAAAAAAGTTGATGACAGCAAAAGAAAATGTTATTTTAACAAATATAACAGGGAAAAAGTTGGAGTCAGAGGAATTGATTTGGGACGAAAAGAATAATAAGATTTATACTGATAAAAAAGTGAAAATTACTACAGGAAAAGAAGTGATAGAAGGTGAAGGTTTTGTTTCTAACCCTGACTTTACTGAATATTCAATTTCTAAAATACATGGAACTTTCAATTTTGAAACTCCAAACGAATAATCTTTAGTATTTTTACAATATGCTAATTACAGTCGCTATTATCTCTTTACTTTTTTCTGCTTTTTTTTCAGGAGTTGAAATTGCTTTTATTTCTGCTAATAAATTACAATTAGAGTTAGATAAAAATACTGGGAAATTCCCATCTAAAATAATTGCGTATTTCACTAAGAATGAATCTGATTTCATTACTACTATGTTGGTAGGAAATAATATCGCTTTGGTAGTTTACGGTATTGTTATGACTCAAATTCTTACGCCACAATTTTCTGATTATTTTAATTCAGCACTAATACTCCTACTAGTACAAACTTTCATTACAACTATGATTGTTTTAATTACTGCTGAATTCTTACCGAAAGCAATTTTCAGAATTTTCCCTAATCATATACTTAAGGTGTTTTCGTTACCAATTTGGTTGTTTTTTGTAATGTTTAGACCTTTAGCATTGTTAATGTTAAATTTAGCAAATTTAATTTTGAAATATGTTTTAAATCAGAAAATATCTAATGATAAACAAGTTTTTGGAAAAACGGATTTAGATGATTTTTTAAGTAATGTAAAGTCAGCAGAAGGAGTAGAGGACACAAGAGTAGAGGTTGAAATGTTACAAAATGCACTAGATTTAACTGATAAAAAAGTAAGGGAATGTATGGTCCCAAGAACTGATATTATAGCCATGGATGTTTTATCAACTATTGGTGATGTAAAAGCAAAATTTATTAAAACAAAGCTATCTAAATTACTAATTTATAAAGGAACTATTGATAGAGTGATTGGCTATGTCCATTCTTCTGATTTATTTAAAAATCCTAAGAATGTGAAGTCTGTTTTGCTTCCTATTTCTTTTGTCCCAGAAAGTATGTTAGCTATGGATATGCTTAATCAGTTTATTGAAAACAATAAAGGTGTTGCCTTAGTTGTTGATGAATTTGGAGGAACTTCAGGAATGATTACAATAGAAGATGTTACTGAGGAGATTGTAGGGGAAATAGTTGATGAACATGATATTGAAGAGTTGACAGATGAAAAGCTGTCTGAAAATAGTTATAGACTACTGGCTAAAATTGATGTTGAGATGGTAAATAAGAAATACAATTTAGAACTTCCAGAATCAGATGAATACGAAACAATAGCGGGTTTGCTATTGCATCATTTTGAAGAAATCCCTACAATTAATGATGTAATTGAGCTTGAGGAATACCAATTTACCATCATAAAAGTAAATGAAACTACTATACAGGAAGTGCAATTAGAACTTATTACTAGATAAGAATTTCAAATTAATGAAATTTTAATATCTTAAATAACAATTGTATATTCGCAACCTTTAAATAAATCAAAACAAACGAATGGCAACACTAGGAAGAATTAGAAATAGATCAGGATTATTATTAGCAGTAATTGGTATTGCAATGCTATCCTTCATTTTAGGAGATTTCTTAAAATCCACAAACTCAGGAGGGGGACAAGGACTTTATGTAGGTAATGTTTTAGGAGAAGATGTTTTAAGACAAAATTTTGAAATTAAAGTTGAAGAGGGAATTGAGAATTGGAAAAGTCAAAATCAACAAGCAGTTTTAAATCAAACTACAATCGGGCAGATTAGAGCACAAATCTGGGATCAATATGTTAGGGAATTGATTATGAATACTGAGTTTGAGAAATTAGGAATAGATGTTTCTGATGATGAGTTTTTTGAGCTTTTGCAAGGAGCAAATGTACATCCTGAAATTGCAAAGGTTCCTTCTTTTCAGGATCCTAAAACAGGACAGTTTGATAGAACTAAAGTTCTTGGGTATTTAAAGCAAATTGATCAAGATCAATCGGGTGAAGCTCGTACAAGATGGATTGGATTCCAAAAATATCTTATTGGTTTGATAAAAACTTCAAAGTACAATGCATTGGTAAATAAAGCTATGTATGTTACTGATGAAGAAGCAAGAATTGATTTCAACTCGAATAGCCAAAATGTAACTTTCAATTATGTTGCAATTCCATTTACTTCAATTGATGATGCAGATGTTGAGCCAACAGAAAGTGAACTTAATACTTATTATAATAATCATAAAGATGATTACACTCAAGATGCATCAAAAGATGTTGATTTTGTAGTGTATTCAGTTGTTCCATCAGTAGAAGATGATGCAACTACTAAAGCTGAAATTACTGATTTAGTTGCTGATTTTGAAATTTTTGAAGATTATGAATTGATGGCAAGAAGAAATTCTGACAATACAAATTCAAGATTCATTTTTACTACTGAAGATGGATTGCAAGATCAAAAGTGGAAAGAACTTTTTAATGCAAAGGAAGGTACTGTTTACGGTCCGTATCAAGCTAGCCAAGGTGTTTATAGAATTGCAAAATTAGCTGCTGTTCAAAACAGAGCAGATTCTGTTGAAGCAAGACATATCTTAATTAAGCCAATTCAAACTATGAGTATGGATTCAGTAAATAAAAAGATAGATGCATTAAAATTAGCTATTGAAGGGGGAGCAGATTTTGCTGATTTAGCTCAAAAGAATTCAGAAGACAAAGGTTCAGCTATTAAAGGTGGTGATTTAGGTTGGTTTTCAGAAGGAGCAATGGTAGATGAATTTAATGAAGCATGTTTTACATCTAATAGAGGTGATCTATCTGTAGTAACTTCTCAATTTGGTATGCATTTAATTGAAGTAACAAAAACAAGTAGAAAAGTAAAGAAAGTTAAAATTGCTTATATTGATAGAGTAGTTGAGCCAAGTACAGAAACTTTTAACACTTACTATTCTCAAGCAGCTCAATTTGCTGGCAAAATTTTAAATGAAGGTGTTGCTTTTGATTCCTTAGTTACTGAAAATAATTTAGTTAAAAGAAGCGATAGTAAAGTAACTTCTGATAAACAAGCAATTGTTGGTTTGCCAAATTCAAGAGAAATGGTAAGATGGATGAATACTAATGAGGCTGGAAGTGTTTCTGAAGTATTTCAATTTGAAAACTCTTATGTAGTCGCTTATTTAACTAAAGAATATGAAGAAGGAACTACAGAATTAGAAGATATTAAAGAGCAGATTTCTGCTTTAGTTATAAAAGAAAAGAAAGCTAATAAAATTACTGAAAGTATTACTGCAACTAATGATTTAGCATCAATTGCATCTAGTAATTCAACTACTGTAGTTAGTGCTCAAAAAGCTACAATGGCTAATTTGAGTGTACAAGGAATTGGGTATGAGCCAGAGTTAGTCGGTAGTATTTTTGGAACTGATGTGAATTCAATTTCAGCTCCAATTACTGGTAACAATGCAGTATATGTTGTTGAAGTAACTGCTATTGATGATGAGAAATTAGAAGGTAATTTCTCTCAACAAAAAACTAATATTGTAAAGCAAGCAAGTTCTGCTGCTAATGGACAATCTTATAATGCATTAAAGGAATCAGCTAATGTTCAAGATAACAGATCAGACTTCTACTAAAATTTAAACGAAAAGTTAAGAGTGCCTATCAGAAATGATGGGCATTTTTTTTATCTTAAAATCTGTAAGCGGTAGGAATCAAGATTTAAGAAAATGAAAAGTAAGATAGTAAAACCTACAAGTGAAGACCCCCCATAACTAATAAAGGGAAGAGGAATCCCAATTACTGGTACTAAACCAATTGTCATTCCTATGTTTATTAAAAAGTGCATAAATAGGATAGTAGCAACACTATATCCATAGATTCTGCTAAAGTTTGATCTTTGCCTTTCAGCTAAAAAAAGTATTCGTAATAAAAGTCCTATAAATACCGATACAAAAAACAGACTCCCAATAAAACCCCATTCTTCACCTATTGTACAAAAGATAAAATCAGTACTTTGTTCAGGTACAAAATCAAATCGAGTTTGAGTTCCGTTTAAAAATCCTTTACCAGACAATCCTCCACTTCCAATAGCAATTTTGGATTGTATTAAGTTGTAACCAGCACCATGAGCATCAATTTTCTTTCCTAACAATATCTCAATTCTCACCTTGTGATGAGGAGCCAGGAAGTTATCAAACATATAATTCACACTTAAAACAAATGCCATTGAAGCTATTAAAATTCCACCAAGTGCAATTATTTCTTTCTTTCTTTTTCTTGAAATTAGGAAAATAATAAAAGCAATTCCGCTTAAAATACTTACGAGTAAAATTTGATCTAATAGTAAAGAAAGAACAAATAAAATACCAACAATTAATCCAAAGATAAGTATGTTCCCTGACAATCCTTCTCTGTATAATACTAATACAAAAGAAGCATAAACTAATGCAGTTCCTAAATCATTTTGTAAAATAATCAGTAAAAATGGAAGTAAAATTATTCCATAAGTTTTCAATTTATCCTGCAAGGAAATGTACTTGCTATGAATGTTATTGTAATACTTTGCTACCGCTAATGCTGTGGCAAATTTTGCAAATTCAGAAGGTTGAAATTTAAAAGGCCCTAATTCAAACCAAGATGTTGCCCCACCTGTCATTGCGCCCCGAAAAAGCACCCCTATCAGCAGTAGAATTACAACTGCATAAAGCAAATAAGTTAAAGAATAGAAAAATTTCCAATCAATTATCACTATTAAAAAAGCAATGAATGCGGCAACTCCAGTAAATAGAATTTGTTTTCCGTACCTACTTGAAAGGTCAAAAGCAAATGAAGTATCAGCATTATATTGTGAAGCGTAAATATTAACAATACCAAGAAACACTAGGATTCCATAAAGTAAGATGCTTACATTATCAATATTGTCAAATATATTTTTTGCGCTTCTCATTTAATCTTCCGCAATTAGATTTCCGTCTAGTATAAACTTCTCTTGATAGCTGTTTGAAATATTCTTATTGATATATTTATCAATCATCAATGATGCGATTGGTGCTGCCCAAGTAGAGCCAAAACCTCCATTTTCAACATAAACTGCAATAGCTATCTTAGGGTTATCTTTTGGAGCAAAAGCAATAAAAATTGAATGATCTTCTCCATGTGGATTCTCAGCTGTTCCTGTTTTCCCACATATGTCAAGGTTTGCAATTTGACTATTTTGAGCCGTACCATCTTCCCCTTCTGTAACTTTTAGCATCCCATCAATTATAGGTTCAAAATATTTTGCTTCTATACTGCAATATTTCTTTTTTGTAAAGTTAGTATCAATATTTTCCTGCCCAGATATTTCTTTTATAATGTGAGGCGTATAGTAAAATCCTCTATTAGCGATAATAGCCGTCATGTTTGCCATTTGTATTGGTGTAAGTAATAATTCCCCTTGCCCAATTGCCATTGAGATCACAGTATTTGCATTCCAACTTCCTCTATAAAGTTTTTCAAAATAGGATGATTTTGGCAACTTTCCAGGAGACCCAGAAATAAAATCATTATTCATATAATTCCCAATACCGAAACTAGAAACATGGGAGTGCCAATTGTCATAAGCCTCAACAGTAGAATTAAATTTACTAAAATATTTATCATAAGCTCCACAGAAATAAGCATTACAAGATATCTCAATCCCCTTTTTTAAACTTAAGGGTGTTGTATGAGGATGACAACCTACAAACCTTCCCTTTATTCCAAAAGTATAACCCATATCTCCTGCGCAATTGAAATTAGTGTTAATAGTAATTCCCTTTTCTTGCAAAGCAATTAACCCATTAATCAATTTAAAAGTTGAGCCTGGAGGGTAAGTTCCTTGTAATGCTCGATTAAAAAGAGGTTTATTTTCATCTTCTGATAGAAACTTGTAGTTCTCTGATCTTTTCCTTCCAATAAGTAAATTAGGGTTATAAGTAGGAGCTGATATTAAAGATAAAATCTCACCAGTTGACGGTTCAATTGCAACTATTGCTCCAATTTTATTTTGCATGAGCTTCTCTCCATATTTTTGCAGTTCAATATCAATAGTTGATTTTAGTGTGTTTCCTGCAATTGGTAGTGTATCAAACTTACCATCCTGAAATTTACCTTGATCTCTATTATGAACATCCACTAACTTTATTGCCATTCCTTTCTCTCCTCTCAATTCCTCTTCATAAGCTGCTTCAATTCCACTTACTCCATTCAAATCACCTTTGGTGTAAAAAGGATCGGTTTTAGCTTTAGTTCTATTTACCTCCCCTAGGTATCCAACCAGGTGGGTAGCTGAGTTGGTGGGATACTCACGCATAGTCAGTTTTCTTAAGTAAAACCCATGAAATTCATAAAGACTCTCCCCAAGTGTGCTTGAGTTTTCTTTACTTATGTGTTTGATAAAAACACTTTCTTTGTATTTTGAGTAATCAGCAGCTTTATTGTATTTTTCTAAAAACTCTTCTTTAGTGACATCAACCAAAGCACAGAATTTTAAAGTGTCAATAGTTCTGTCATCAAGATCTTTTGGTACAATCATTAAATCATAAGCAGGTACATTTGCTACAATTAAAACACTGTCTCTATCATAAATAAGCCCTCTTACAGCATTTTGAACATCATACCGCAAAACATTATTATTAGCTGAGAATTTGTAATTATCATTAATGACTTGAATGTAAAAAAGTTTGGATAAAAAGATAAAAGCAATCAGCATAATAATTCCTGCAACTACTTTATGCCTACCTTTATGCTTTCTCATTTCTTCTTATTCTTAAACAATTCCATTATTAAAATAAGAACAAGTGTAAGGATGCTACTTGAAACAATTTTTGCAAATATGGAGAAGCTAAAACTTAAATGTTCTAAGGAAAATAATACTGTATTATGTATTATAATAAGGAGAAAAGCGTAAGTGACAAATGATTTGCTCCCAATTTTAGGCATAGATATTTTGTCATAATCGCCAAGGATATTATGAGGAATACTTATCCTGGAAATGGCAGGTTTTACAAAAGCTAAAAGAACAGTTGCAGTAGAATGAAACCCTAAACTTCCTGAAAATAAATCAATAAAAAAACCTAAGAAAAAAGCATATACAAGTAAAAACCACTTTGGTGTTTTTAGAGGTAAACTAAGTATTAAAGCCAAATATAAATAAGGATTGATATAACTGAAAAATAAAACTTCATTCAATACTAATACTTGTAATAAAACAAATAAAGGCAGTAAGCTAAGATATTTTATATAGTGCTTATTCATGTTTCATTAATTGTTCAAGTTTAAGCTGTTCTTCTGATAGTATAGAATTAACAACATACACATATTTGAGGTTGTTAAAATCTTCAAAAAGGCTAATATTTATGGTGTAAAAGCCATCATCTGAATTCTTTGTGAAATTAGCTATTGTACCAATATTTATTCCTTCAGGATAAATATTGCTGTAACTATTTGTAATAATTGTATCCCCTTTGTTTAATGGAATATGAACTGGTAAATCATTTATTACTGCAGTTCTGTAATCAAAACCTTGCCATTTTAGTATTCCTGTATGCATATTCTTTTTAAGAAAAATTCCTGTTGCAGCTTTTTTATGCAAAAGAGAAAGTACTAAGGAATAATTTTTACTTACAGAATGCACTACACCAATTACACCCTCATTTGTAATAACTCCCATCCCATTTTTTATTCCACTTTTACTTCCTTTATTTAGGGTGATAAAATTATTCCTTTTATTTACTGAATTGTTTATTACTTTTGTTGGAATGTAATTGTAGTTTTTATTTTGAATTAATAAAGAATCAGTAAAATACTCAGTGTTATTTGCAATAGAATGCAGCTTTGCATTTTCACCAATAAGATAATCATTAGTTTCTTTAAGTTCTAAATAGTCAGAAAAACTTGATGATGAATTGTAGAAAGCACTAGTATATTGAGTGCTGAACTCAACAGTTTTAGCCGCTTGAAAACTATTGTTTTGTAAAAGTAAGGTAATTGAAAACCCTTCTATTAATATAAATAATAATAAAAATTGATTGAGTTTGATAAACCGTAATAGGTTATGCATTTGCTCTTATCGGCTATTGAATTAGGAAAGTATAATTATCGGTATTTTTAAGTGCAATTCCAGTTCCTCTAGCTACTGCTCTTAAAGGATCTTCTGCTACATATACAGGTAATTTTGTTTTCTTTGAAATTCTTTTATCCAAACCTCTTAGCATTGAACCACCTCCTGTTAAGTATAGTCCTTCATTGTAAATATCAGCAGAAAGTGCTGGTGGAGTATTGAAAAGAGCACTCATTACAGCCTCTTCAATTTGTTCAATTGAATTATTTAGGGCTCCTGCAATTTCCTTGTAAGTTACAATTACTTCTTTAGGTATTCCACTCATTAAATCTCTACCATGTACAGGATAGTTAGCAGGTGGTTCTTCTAATTCAGTTAATGCAGAGCCTACATTGATTTTTATTTGCTCGGCCATAATATCACCTACAGCAATATTGTGCCTAGTTTTCATATAGTTTTTTATGTTGTCAGTAAATTCATCTCCAGCAACTCTAATGGATTTATCACAAACAATTCCTCCTAATGATATGACAGCAATTTCAGTTGTACCACCACCAATATCAATAACCATATTGCCTTTTGGTTCAAGTACATCAATACCGATACCAATAGCGGCTGCCATAGGTTCGTGTATTAGCCAAACATCTTTTGCTCCTGCATGCTCGGCTGAGTCAATTACGGCTCTTTTCTCCACTTCAGTTACTCCTGAAGGAATACAAATTACCATTTTTAGAGATGGTGAAAAGATGGATCTTTTCTTCTGAATCATATCAATAAACCCTCTTATCATTTGCTCTGAGGATTGGAAATCAGCAATTACACCATCTTTTAACGGACGCAAGGTTTCTATCTCTTTGTGTGTTTTTCCGTGCATTTGTTGGGCTCTTTTTCCGATAGCCACTATCTCTCCTGTCCTAATGTTTTTAGCAACAATTGAGGGTTCGTCCACAACAACTTTGTCGTTATGAATTATTAGTGTATTTGCAGTTCCTAAATCAATAGCAATTGCTTCTTGCATAAAGTCGAAAAATCCCATAGTCCTTTATTTTTTAATGTTTAAAATGTCTTGTTCCTGTTAGTGCCATTGCCATATTATTAGCGTTACAATAATCAATTGATAATTGGTCTTTTATTGATCCGCCTGGTTGTATTACAGCTTTTATTCCTGCATTATCTGCTAATTCTACACAATCAGGGAAAGGGAAAAATGCATCAGATGCCATTACAGAGCCGTTCAAATCAAAGCCGAAATTTTTGGCTTTTTCTACTGCTTGTTTTAGCGCATCTACTCTTGATGTTTGTCCAACCCCACTTGCAAATAATTGTTTTCCTTTTGCGAATACAATCGTGTT
>Ga0208948_1001219_pt1 | contig 10878 bp, 5 predicted proteins | sample AOAMet11_17_M020_2_FD_188228 | JGI IMG/M metagenome (GOLD analysis project Ga0208948, IMG submission 188228) | Ammonia-oxidizing marine microbial communities from Monterey Bay, California, USA - CAN11_17_M020 (SPAdes) | ecosystem: Environmental > Aquatic > Marine > Intertidal zone | place...
AAAATTTAAATCGTGTAATTTTATAATGCTCATCTTACAAAGATATGATGCTGATATTAAAAAGAAAAAACCGTTTTGATGTACTGAGAAAAGTCAGTAGGAACAAAACGGTTTCTTCATCTATTTTTTGAAATTATTTCTTACTTTCTTCTTTTCTTTTAGAAGTATCATACATTACAGGAGTTGCTACAAATAATGAAGAGTAGGTTCCTACTACAACACCAATAATTAAGGCAAACATAAATCCTCTAATAGAATCTCCACCAAATGTAAAGATGGCTAACATTACCAATAATGTTGTTAATGACGTATTAATTGTTCTTCCTAGTGTGCTGCTCAATGCTTTATCTACAACTTCGCTGTAAGCCCATTTTGTATGAATTCCAGCAAACTCTCTAATTCTATCAAAAATAACCACGGTATCATTCAATGAATAACCAACCACTGTTAAGATGGCTGCAATAAACGATTGGCCTATTTCCATATCAAATGGCATAAATTTATAAAGTATTGAAAAGATTCCTAATACTATTAGTACATCATGAAATACTGCAATTACAGCACCTAAACTAAACGATATTTTTCTAAATCGTAATAAAATGTATAGGAAAACTATTAGTAACGAACCAAATACCGCATATACTGCTGAGGTTTTAATATCATCTGCAATCGTAGGCTCTACTTTTATGTAACTCATAATAGAATTAGTGCTTTCTCCTTCTTTTTGAAAACCAGGTTTAAAGCTTTCATATGTAGTTCCCTCAGATAAGTAATTTTTTAACCCTGTGAACAAAGCAGTTTGTACTTCTTCATCAACTTCATTTCCTTCTTCTTCAATTTTATAAACAGTTGTTATTTTTAATTGAGAATCAGATCCGTACGTTTTTACTTCTGGAGCAGTTTCAAAAACTTCTTTTAAAGATTCAGAAACTTCTGAAGCATTTACTGTTTTGTCAAATCTAACAACATATGAACGGCCTCCTTTGAAGTCTACTCCTTGTTTTAAACCAATACTTGCAATAGAAGCAATACCTCCTAAGATAATACCTCCAGAAATTACGTAAGCAATTTTACGTTTACGTAAAAATTGAATATTGATATTTTGAAACCATCCTTTAGACAATGACGTGTTAAAAGTTAAGTTTTTTCCTTTTTCTGTAGCACCATCAATAAGTAATCTTGTAATAAATACTGCAGTAAATAATGAAGTTAAGATACCAATGATTAAGGTTAACGCAAATCCTTTAATAGGACCTGTTCCAAAAACATACAATATAATACCGGTTAATAAACTGGTGATGTTAGCATCTATAATTGCAGATAAGGCTCCTTTTACACTAAATCCTTCTTGAACAGATTGTTTTAAACCTTTCTTTTTAAAGATTCCTTCTTTAATTCTCTCAAATATAATTACGTTGGCATCTACAGACATACCTATGGTAAGAATAATACCAGCGATACCAGGTAATGTTAACACCGCATTAAATGATGCTAAAATTCCAAAAATGAATAAGATGTTTACGATCAAAGCAACGTTTGCATAAACACCAGCTCTACCATAGTAAATTATCATCCATACCAATACTAATAGAATAGCCAGCATAAATGATCTTGTAGATTGGTCTATAGATTCTTGACCTAAAGAGGGTCCTACAACTTCTGCTTGAATAATTCTTGCAGCAGCTGGTAATTTACCTGCTTTTAAAACAGTTGCAATATCTTGCGCTTCTTCAATGGTCATACTACCACCAGAGATTTCAGTTCTTCCTCCAACAATGGCTTGATTTACTGTAGGTGCTGTGTATACATAGTCATCTAACACAACTGCTACAAATCCTCCAACATTATCACCAGTTAATTTTTCCCATAGCTTAGAACCTCTTCCATTCATGGCCATGCTTACTTGTGGTTCATTCAGTTGAGAAAAAACTTGTGAAGCATCTGTGATTACATCTCCTTGAATTGGAGCAATATCATTTCTATTAGATTTTATTGCATACAGACCAATTACTTTAGAACCATCTGTGGCAGTGTTGGATTTATAATCCCACAAGAACTTTACATTTTTGATATCGTTAGATCTTACGCCAATTACTTTTCGATCAGATAATAATCTATTTACCATAGCAGTATCACTCACCTTTGCCTGAGCAACAAGAGAACTCTGCTGTTGTTCTGATTGAGCAAAGTTTACAGTTAAGTATGTAAATAATGTTTTTTGCTGTACTTCAGTAGAGTCTTTTACTTCATTTAAAATACTTTGGATGTCATTAGCATCTTCACTCTCCTCTGTTTCATCTGTGGTGTCTTCTTTAAGCATTTCAGATACAACAGCGTTGGCTGATAAGAAATAGTTTTGAACTTCAGCATTAGAAAATACTTCCCAGAATTGCAATTCAGCTTTGCTTGTAACAAGTTTAGTTACTCTATCGATGTCTTTTGCACCAGGTAACTCTATTTGGATTCTTCCAGAATTACCTATACGTTGAATATTTGGTTGAGTAACCCCAAACTTATCAATTCTACTTCTTAAAACTTCAAAAGCAGTATTAATAGAGCTATTAATTTCTAGTTGTAATTCTTCTCTAACTTCTTCGTTTGTTTTGTTGAAGTTTATTTTTTCGCGAAGTGCTTTTGTGCCAAATATTTCAGGATCACTTAATTTTATACCACTAGTTCCTGCGGCAATTTCAAATTCTCTAAAAAATAAATCTAAATAATTGTCGGTATTATTTTTCTGAGCTTCATCTGCAGCTTTTAATGCTTGTCTAAAGACCAAACTTTTTGAGTCATTTGATAAAGAGATCAATACCTCTTTTACAGATACTTGTAAAATTGCATTGATACCACCTTTTAAATCAAGACCTAAGTTCATTTCTTTGTCTTTGATATCATTATAAGTAAATTGAGAAATTCCTAGGTTGATAACCTCAAGGTTATTTACACTATCTAAATATTTTTTCTCTAAACTTGCTAATTCTCTACCATTATTCTGATCTCCTCTAGATTTCGCGTATTCTTTAGCTTCATTTTCTACTTTTGAAGTAAAAAATGAAAAAGACAATTGGTATAAACTTACCAATCCGAAAAGGATTGCAAATAATCTTATAAGTCCTTTGTTTTGCATCTTCGTTTGATTTTAGTCGACTACTTTTTTAAAACGTGCAAATATAGTATTTACAATAAGATTAGCCTAATGAAATTATGTATATTTACCCGCTTTTAGTAAGCGATAACCAACCAACAAAAAAACCATATCAGAAACTATGAGTCATCTATCTGACATCGAAATTGCACAAGCTAAGAAGTTGGCGCATGTAATTACTATTGCAAAAAAATTAGGGGTAAAAGAAGACGATATTGAGATGTATGGGAAGTACAAGGCAAAATTGCCATTACACCTTATAGATGAAGAAAAAGCAGCCAATAATAATTTAATATTGGTTACTGCTTTAACACCAACTCCAGCAGGAGAGGGTAAAACAACAGTTTCTATTGGCCTCACAGAGGGATTAAATAAAATAGGTAAGCAAGCTACAGTTGTTTTAAGAGAGCCTTCTTTAGGGCCTGTTTTTGGTATTAAAGGGGGTGCTGCAGGAGGAGGATATTCTCAGGTAGTGCCTATGGAGGATATAAATTTACATTTTACCGGAGATTTCAACGCAGTTGAAAAAGCAAATAATTTGTTGTCAGCATTAATAGATAATAACATTCAAAATAAAGTATCTAATTTAAATATAGACCCAAGAACCATACTCTGGAAACGAGTAATTGACATGAATGATAGAGCTCTTAGAGATATCACTATTGGTTTGGGAGGAACTGCTAACGGAGTGCCAAGACAAGACGGTTTTAATATTACTCCAGCTTCGGAGGTAATGGCTATTCTTTGCATGGCAACAGATTTTGACAATTTAAAAAAGCGTCTAGGTGACATTTTTATTGGATTTACTTACAAGAAAGAGCCTGTTTTTGCAAGAGATCTAAAGGCAGAAAATGCCATGGCAATTTTATTAAAAGATGCTATTAAACCAAATTTAGTTCAGACTTTAGAGGAAAACCCAGCAATCATTCATGGAGGACCCTTTGCCAATATAGCTCAAGGAACGAATACTATTATTGCAACTAAAATGGGACTTTCGTTGTCTAATTATGTGGTAACAGAGGCTGGCTTTGGTGCAGATTTAGGTGCTGAAAAGTTTTTGAATATCAAATCTGCTTTTGCAAAATTAAACCCTAAATGTGTGGTTTTAGTAGCCACTATTAGAGCATTACGTCATCATGGAGGCGTAAAAAAAGAGAATTATAACGTGCAAAATTTAGAAGCTGTAAAAGAAGGTTTCAAAAATTTAGAGAAGCATATAGAGAATATTAGAAAATATAATATAGAACCGGTAGTGGCTGTTAATTCTTTTCTATCAGATACGTCAGAAGAAGTTAATTTTGTAATTGAAAAATGTTCAAGTTTAGGAGTTCATGCAGTCTTGTCTGAAGGGTGGTCAAAAGGTGGAGAAGGAACTAAAGAACTAGCAAAAGCTGTTGTTGATATTGTTGAAAATAAAGCAACTCAATACAAACCGCTGTATGATTGGAAAAGTCCTGTAACGGAAAAGATTGAAATAATTGCTAAAGAAATTTATGGAGCTTCTGTGGTAGAATACAGTAAAAAAGCACAGTTAAATTTGAGAAGAATCAACAGGTTAGGATTTAATGATTTTGCCATATGTATGGCGAAAACACAAAAATCTTTTTCAGATAACGAACAACTAATAGGAAGACCAGAGGGCTTTACAGTTACTGTCAGAGAAATTGAAATAGCTGCTGGAGCTCAGTTTATTATCCCAATTTTAGGTAAAATGATGCGGATGCCTGGTTTGCCTGCAATTCCTGCATCTGAAGGAATGACCATTGATAAAGATGGTATTATTTCTGGACTATCCTAACAATAGGAATTAAATTAAAAAATAAAAAACCAGCCTACAGGCTGGTTTTTTATTTTAAAGCATGAGTGCTTATAAAGCTAATAATCCATTAGTTTTGGTTACACCTTCTGCAGATTCTTCTAAATGTGCTTTTTCAGCATCACTTAATTTGATTTCAACAATTTTTTCAATTCCATTTTTCCCTAAAATTACAGGAACTCCAATACATAAATCATGTAATCCATATTCTCCATCTAGTAAGGTAGAACATGGAAATATTTTTTGTTGATCACAAGCAATTGCTTGAACCAATCCACTAACGGCAGCACCGGGTGCATACCATGCAGAAGTTCCTAATAAACCAGTTAAGGTAGCACCACCAACTTTGGTGTCTTGCAATACTTTTTCTAATCGTTCTTCTGATATAAATTCTGACACTGGTACAGAATTACGAGTTGCTAATCTTGTTAAAGGGACCATGCCTTTATCAGAATGGCCACCAATAACCATCCCGTCAACATCAGAGATAGGAGCATCTAAAGCCTCTGCTAATCGATATTTAAACCTAGCTGAATCTAGTGCACCACCCATTCCAATGATTCTGTTTTTTGGGATTCCAGTTGTTTTGTGAACTAAGTAAGTCATCGTATCCATTGGATTAGACACTACAATGATGATCGTATTTTGAGAATGTTCAATTAAATTTGATGAAACGGTTTTTACAATGCCAGCATTAATTCCAATTAATTCCTCTCTTGTCATTCCAGGTTTCCTAGGAATCCCTGAGGTGATTACACAAATATCAGAATTTGCAGTTTTTGAATAATCGTTGGTTGTTCCTGTTATTTTTGTATCAAAACCATTCAAGGATGCTGTTTGCATTAAGTCCATCGCTTTTCCTTCTGCGTACCCTTCTTTAATGTCTAATAATACAACTTCAGAAGCAAAGTTTTTTATAGCAATATACTCTGCACAACTAGCTCCTACTGCACCTGCTCCTACAACTGTAATTTTCATATTTTTTGTTTTTATTTTTTGTAAATGATTAAATAATATTATGGTGTTAATAGAGGTACATCACTTCACCTCTATTGCGTTTTATTCATGAAATTTATGCATCAATATTTGCATATTTAGCATTTCTTTCAATAAAGTCTCTTCTTGGAGGAACCTCATCACCCATAAGCATTGAGAAAACTCTATCTGCTTCTGTCATGCTTTCAATAGTTATCTGGCGTAAAGTCCTAAATTCAGGATTCATGGTAGTGTCCCATAATTGCTCTGCATTCATTTCACCAAGACCTTTATATCGTTGAATATTAACAGAACCACCCATCTTTGAGGCAATTAAATCTCGCTGATCGTCATCCCAAGCATATTCTCTTTTTTGGCCTTTTTTCACAAGATATAGTGGAGGAGTGGCTATGTATATATATCCTTGCTCAACCATTTCTTTCATGTACCTAAAAAAGAATGTCAATATTAAGGTAGCAATGTGAGATCCATCTACATCTGCATCACACATGATAACTACTTTGTGGTATCTTAATTTTGTTAAGTTTAAAGCCCTTGGATCTTCTTCTGTACCAATACTTACTCCCAAGGCAGTAAACATATTTTTTATTTCTTCATTTTCAAAAACTTTGTGTTGCATTGCCTTTTCAACATTTAAGATTTTTCCTCTTAAAGGTAAAATTGCTTGAAAGTTTCTGTCTCGTCCTTGTTTAGCAGTACCACCTGCAGAATCTCCCTCAACTAAAAATATTTCACATTGAGCAGGGTCTGTTTCGGAGCAATCAGATAATTTTCCAGGCAACCCTCCAATACTCATTACTGTCTTACGCTGAACCATTTCACGTGCTTTCCTTGCAGCATGTCTAGCGGTAGCCGCTAGAATAACTTTTTGCACAATAGTCTTAGCATCGTTAGGGTTTTCCTCAAGATAATCAGTAAGCATCTCAGATACTGCTTGTGAAACCGCAGAAGTTACCTCTCTGTTACCAAGTTTGGTTTTTGTTTGCCCTTCAAATTGTGGCTCTGCAACTTTAACAGAAACGATGGCAGTTAGTCCTTCTCTAAAATCATCTCCAGAAATTTCAAATTTTACATTTTTAAGTAAACCGGAATTGTCTGCATATTTTTTTAAAGTACCCGTTAAACCTCTTCTAAAACCAGACAGATGTGTTCCTCCTTCATGGGTATTAATATTGTTTACATATGAGTGTAAATTTTCAGCATAAGAGGTGTTGTATACCATGGCAACTTCTACAGGAATTCCATTCTTTTCACCTTCCATAGAAATGACTCCAGAAGTTAACTGCTCTCGAGTGCTATCTAGATATCTAATAAATTCTGGCAGACCTTCATCACTGTAAAAAGTTTCTGTTGGAAAATTACCTTCATCGTCTGTGGTTCTTTTATCAGTTAGTGTAATGGTAATTCCTTTGTTTAAAAAAGATAGCTCACGCAAACGGGTAGCTAAAGTATCATAATTGTATTCTATAGTTTGAACAAAAATTGAAGTATCAGGTAAAAAAGTAACAATAGTACCTGTAAAATCAGTTTCACCAACTGTTTTTACTGGATATAAGCTTTTACCTTTAGAGTATTCTTGTTGCCAAATTTTTCCTTCTTTGTGAACGGTAGCTGTTAAATGCTCAGATAGGGCATTTACACAAGAGACTCCAACACCGTGAAGACCTCCTGAAACTTTATAAGAATCTTTGTCAAACTTTCCACCAGCACCAATCTTTGTCATTACTACTTGCAGTGCAGAGACTCCTTCTTTTTTGTGAATTCCAACCGGTATACCTCGACCGTTGTCTTTGGTAGTAATAGAATTATTTTCATTAATAATTACGTCTATGGTATCACAATATCCTCCCATAGCTTCGTCAATAGAGTTGTCTACAACCTCGTAAACTAGATGATGAAGCCCTCTTACACCAACATCTCCAATATACATGGAAGGACGCATTCTTACATGCTCCATTCCTTCTAATGCTTGTATACTGGAAGCATCATAATTATTTTTAATTTCTTCGCTCATAATTTAAAGTGTTTTTATCATAAAAAATCATCACAAAAAGTGATGAAAATCCTATAAAACAAATTTACGAAATATGAGCATTTAAAGAAAGCTAGTTTGCTGATATTACTGCGTTTTATCAACATTTGTTAATTACTAGTAAATGGCTTAAATCTATCTTAAAACCTCTTAAATAGGTGCTTTTAGATTTATAAAAACAAAGGCATTGAATAAAATGATAAAATGTCTTAAAACAAGTTATTTTAAGACATTTATTGGAGTGATTATTAGATGATTTTTATAAAATCATCTAAAGCTAACGTTAGTAGGCATCTTCATGAACTGTTTTAATTGCTCTTCCGCTCGGCTCATTCATATTTTGAAAACTTTTATCCCAGGCCAAAGCAGTAGGAGTACTACAGGCTATAGATGGTACAGATGGTACTGTTAATGCAGCAGTTTCTGAAGGAAAATGCTCTTCAAAAATAGATCGGTAATAAAACTCCTCTTTAGTTCTAGGTGTTTGAATCGGGAAACGATGTGTTGCTTGTAGCATCTGATCATCAGATACAGAAGTGTCTACTAATGTTTTTAATGTGTCTATCCAGTTATACCCAACTCCATCTGAAAATTGCTCTTTTTGTCTCCAAGCTACAGATTCTGGAAGATAAGCTTCAAAAGCCTTACGCAATACCCATTTTTCCATACGCTCTCCATTAATCATTTTATCTTGAGGATTTATTCTCATGGCAACATCCATAAATTCTTTATCCAAAAAAGGGACACGACCCTCTATACCCCAAGCTGCTAAACTTTTGTTAGCTCTTAGGCAATCATATTGATATAGTTTATCCAATTTACGAACAGTTTCTTTGTGAAGCTCCTCGGGGTTTGGTGCTTTGTGAAAGTATAAATACCCTCCAAAAATTTCATCTGCACCTTCTCCAGATAACACCATCTTGATTCCCATAGATTTTATAACTCTAGCCAATAAATACATTGGAGTTGAAGCTCTAATGGTAGTGATGTCGTAGGTTTCTAGATGATAAATAACATCTCTAATTGCATCTAACCCTTCTTGAATGGTAAAGGTCACCTCATGATGTATGGTTCCAATATGATCTGAAACAATTTTAGCTGCGGCTAAATCCGGAGATCCAACCAATCCAATTGAAAAAGAGTGTAGTTGTGGCCACCAAGCTTCTTGGGTATCTCCAGATTCAACTCTTTTTTGTGCATATTTTTTTGCTATGGCAGAGGTTATAGAAGAGTCTAGCCCCCCAGAAAGTAATACGCCGTATGGAACATCAGACATAAGTTGTCTGTGAACAGCTGCCTCCAGAGCATCTTTTAGTTGGTCTATTGAAGTTTGATTTTCCTTTACAGCCTCAAAATCCATCCAATCTCTATGATACCATTTGGTAAGTTTTCCATCTTTGCTAGATAAAAAGTGTCCAGGAGGAAATACTTCAATTTTATTGCAGACCCCTTCAAGTGCTTTTAGTTCTGAAGCTACATAAAATGTTCCATTTTTATCCCAACCTATGTACAAAGGAATAATACCCATATGGTCTCTGGCAATCAAATATTCGTCTTTAATACAGTCATAAACAGCAAATCCAAAAATGCCATTTAAATCATCTAAAAAGGCACTTCCCTTTTTTTGATACAATGCCAAAATCACTTCACAATCAGATTGAGTCTGAAATTTGTAGGAACCCCCAAATTCATTTTCTTCACCAGCTACAAATTGTTTTCTTAATTCTTGATGGTTATAGATTTCACCATTAGCTGCCAAAACAAGTTGTTTGTCTTCGCTAAACAGGGGTTGTTTTCCTGAAGCAGGATCTACAATTGCAAGTCTTTCATGTGCTAAAATAGCCTTATCATTACTATAAATACCACTCCAATCTGGTCCTCTGTGTCTAATAGATTTAGACATTTCTAAAATTTGAGGTCTTAATTTTTCTGAACTTTCCTTTAAATCAAATGCACACACTATACCACACATATTCTCAATTTATTTATTTAAAATTAGATGATTATAAAATCTATGCAAAGAATGGTAATAAAGTTTATAAAAAGAATAAAATAATATTCTTTAGTTTTAATTTATAATTTTTTTTTAATAAAAAACTATAACATGTAACTTATTTAAATATAATTGTATTGCTTGTCTTACATATTGTAAATGGTTAAAAAAAAAGATATAATAAAACTTGTCATATTTAAATTGAGGGTTTAAATTTGTGGTGTAATGAAAAGACAACAAAATACATGGTGGTGGAATTCTTTTATCTAAATAAGTGAGGTCCAAACATGTATATATCATATTCTAAAAGGCTTATCTCACGATAAGCTTTTTTTTATGCTGAATTTGTTCAGCAGACACGTAAAATTGATTATTGAATATAAATTCAGTCTAAGTGAAAAAAGTATCATTTAAAACCATAAGCTCAACAAGAATCTCAGATACAATTACGCCTGTTGGGTTATATATTAGATTCAGAGATTTATATGCCAATACACTACTGTTGGAAAGTTCAGACTACCATAGTAAAGAGGAGAGCTACTCTTTCATTTGCATAGAGCCAGTAGTTTCCATGAAAGTAGAAAATCATCAATTCTCAATAAATCAGAGCGGTAATACAGTTTTTAAAGATCAAGTAAAGGGTAATTTTTATACGTTATTTTCAAAATTTAGCCAAAGTATCGATTTGGATTGTGATGAATCTTTAAAGTCATTCAATGGATTGTATGGCTATACTACTTATGATAGTGTTCAGTATTTTGAAAAAATTAAATTCACAACCAAGCAAGCAGATTCTTCAATACCATTCATGCAATATGGTTTTTATCGATTTATAATAGCGATCAATCATTTTAACGATGAGATGATTCTTGTTGAAAACGTAGAAGAGGGAACAT
>Ga0208948_1001222_pt1 | contig 10861 bp, 9 predicted proteins | sample AOAMet11_17_M020_2_FD_188228 | JGI IMG/M metagenome (GOLD analysis project Ga0208948, IMG submission 188228) | Ammonia-oxidizing marine microbial communities from Monterey Bay, California, USA - CAN11_17_M020 (SPAdes) | ecosystem: Environmental > Aquatic > Marine > Intertidal zone | place...
ATTAAAGTTGCAATACGCCATTAATAAAAGCTCAATAATGCACTGACGTTTGATTTTTTTTTTGTTAATTTATGATCACAAAAAATTTACGCTATTTATTATGAAATTAAATAAAATTTTATTCCTTGGTACCTTAATACTTTTATCTAGTTGTTCTTCAACGTCAGATGATTCCACTTCAACTCCACCTCAAAATAATGGACCTGAATATATTTCATTATCTGCTGATGCTTCAATTATTGAAGTTGGTGAAACTGTAACACTTACAGTTATTGATGATAATGATGATGACATCACTTCACAATCAACAATAAAAGTAGATGATTCTGCCATTAATGGAAATACTTTTACTACCTCTGAGGCAGCAGACTACGAAATCAAAGCAACATATCAATCTACAACTAGTAATTCTGTATATGTTACCGTGAATGCTCCTGTAACCTTATCATCTGTTGAACTAACTTTATCCTCTCCTTCTATTTTTATTGGGGATATTCTTACTTTAACTGCAACTGCTGTATATACTGATAATTCCTCAGTAGATATCACCTCAGAAACAGAGTTTTATGTAGACGATGTGCTTATTTCAGGAAACGAATACACTGGAGTCGAAGAAAGTTCTATTGGAGTAAAAGCAGTATTTGAATCAACAACAAGTAGCGAATTTCAAGTTCCGATTGTAGATCCATCAAGTTTACCAGCTAGTTTTTCTAAAAAAGCAGTTATTGAAGATTTTACAGGAACATGGTGCGGCTATTGTCCTAGAGTATCCTATGCTGCAAGTCTAGTTGAAGAACAAACGGATAAAGTTTTTGTAGTTGGTGTTCATAACGGAGATCAAATGGCTAACAGTTTTGGTAATTCCCTAGAAAACATGTATAATATTACTGGATTCCCAACGGCTTATATAGATCGTAACAATACTTGGAATTATCCTGAGCCAAATAATATAAATCAGGCTCTAGAGGCAGCAGAGGGGACTGTTGATGTTGGTTTAGCAATTGAATCTTCATTAAATGGTTCTACTTTAGACATTACTATTCACCAAGGATTTCTTCAAAACATGACAAATGTAAAATTACTTGTATTTATTTTAGAAGATGGAATTATAGCAAATCAATCTAATTATACCAGTTATTATGGAGGATCAAGTACCATAACTAATTTTGAACACAATGGAGTTTTACGATATATTGCAACTGATATAATGGGTAATACAACAACCTCTACCCTTGGTATACACGAACAATCATTTAGTGTAAGCTTAAGTTCTCAAGGGGTACAAGACCCAACAAAAACAGGTGTTTTAGCAATGTTAGTAGATGATTCAGCAAGAGTTTTATACAATGCTCAATATGTTGTATCTGGCCAGAACCAAGACTTTGATTAAATGCACTAAATATTAAAATATAAAAAAATCAGACTGATGAAGTCTGATTTTTTTATGGATATATGTTTCTAATTACGAAAGAAAAGGATATCTATAATCTGAAGCAGATACAAAGGTTTCCTTTATTAATCTTGGTGAAACCCAACGTAATAAATTCTGAGCAGACCCAGCTTTATCATTTGTTCCTGAGGCTCTAGCGCCACCAAACGGTTGTTGACCAACTACTGCCCCTGAAGGCTTGTCATTGATGTAAAAATTACCAGCACAATTTTCTAACATACGAGTTGCTTCAGTTATGGCATATCTATCTGTTGAAAAAACGGCTCCTGTTAGCGCATACTCTGAGGTAGCATCTACTAAACTTAGCGTTTCTTTCCAGTTTGTATCTTCATATACATAAATGGTTACAACTGGTCCAAATAATTCTGTACACATGGTAGTGTAGTTTGGATCTTTGGTTACAATTACTGTGGGTTCAATAAAATATCCTTTAGACTTGTCATAGTTTCCTCCAGCTATAATTTGAGCATTAGGATCTGTTTTAGCTGCATCTATGTAAGAAGCTAATTTGTTAAAAGATCCCTCGTGAATTACTGCTGTGATAAAATTCCCCATATCTTCAGGAGATCCCATTTTGAAGGAAGCTACATCTTCTTTTACATAGTCAATAATTTCATTTGCCAATGATGATGGTAAATAAATTCTTGAGGCAGCTGAGCATTTTTGTCCTTGAAATTCAAAAGCACCACGAGATATTCCAGTTGCTACTTGTTTTGCATTAGCTGAAGGGTGTGCAATAATAAAATCTTTCCCTCCTGTTTCTCCAACAATTTTGGGGTATGTCTTGTAAATATGAATATTCTCTCCAATCTTTTTCCATATATCTTTAAATACATGAGTAGATCCTGTAAAATGAATACCAGCAAAATCTGGACTTTTTAAAATAGTATCCGTGATCATAACTGGGTCTCCATATACCATATTGATAACACCGTCTGGAACTCCAGCTTCTTTAAAAATATCCATTAATACTTTTGCTGAAAATATTTGATGATCTGAAGGTTTCCATACTACCGTATTTCCCATTAAGGCCGCACTAGCAGGTAAGTTTCCTGCGATGGCAGTAAAGTTAAATGGAGTAATGGCATAAACAAAACCTTCCAAAGGGCGATATTCTACTCTATTCCAGACACCTTCAGAAGAGTCTGGTTGTTCATCATATATTTGAGACATAAATTCTACATTGAAACGCAGAAAATCTATGTATTCACAAGCTGCATCTATTTCGGCCTGGTGCACAGTTTTTGATTGTGCAATCATTGTAGCGGCGTTTATTTTTGCTCTGTAGGGTCCGGCTACTAATTCAGCAGCTTTTAAGAATATGGCAGCTCTTTGTTCCCATGGCATTTGAGACCAATTTTTTCTTGCTTCTAAAGCGGTCTTTATTGCATTTTCCACATGTGACTGCTCTCCTAAATGATATTGACCAACAACGTGTTGGTGGTCATGAGGAGGTGTCATATTTCTGGTGTTTCCGGTTCTAATTTCTTTATTTCCAATATACATTGGTACATCTACAGATCCTTTAAAATACTCAGCATATTGTTTTGCAATAGCTTCTCTTTCAGGAGAACCAGGAGCGTATGATTTTACAGTTTCGTTAATAGCGGTTGGTACGTGAAAAAAACCTTTTCCCATTTTCTATGTTTTTAAGTTGTAATCGTCTAATTTTAATGTCGCGAAGTTACAATTTATTTGTTAGTTTTGAGACTGGTTACTTTTGTAATAATCTTTTGTTTAACCCAATACAAGTATGTGTACAGTTACTTATTTACCTCTAGAAAATGACGGGTTTATTTTAACATCTAATCGAGATGAAAGCCCTATGAGAAAAACAATTCCACCAAAAAAATATCTAGAGAATGGTGTTGAGCTTGCTTACCCAAAAGACCAATTAGCTGGAGGGACTTGGATTGGAGCTAGTACTAAAAATAGATTGGTTTGCTTACTAAACGGAGCATTTAAAAAACATGAACGAAATTCATATTATAAAATGAGTAGAGGTTTAGTAGTAAAAAATATATTAACCGTTACAGATGTAGTTGCTTACATTAAAGAGTTCGATTTTAATGATATAGAACCTTTTACAATTATATTGGTAGATTGGAATGAGGGCCTGCATACCTATGAGTTAGTTTGGGATGGGTTTGTTAAGCATTTTAAAAAATTACAGCAAGAACCAAAAATTTGGTCTTCATCTCCTTTGTATGACCCTCAAATGAAAAAGGAAAGAAAGGGATGGTTTGATGAATGGTTAGTAAAAAATAATAAATACAATCAAAATAAAATTTTGGAATTTCACCAGAATACAGATAAAGGTGAGAGGGAGATTACAATTAAAATGAAAAGACTTTTTGTAGAAACAGTCAGTATTACTTCTGTAAAAAAAGAGAAAAATTTTTTAGAAATTCAATATGTTGATATTTTAGATGAACACCAAGAAACACTTATGTTCTAATAGAGTGTGTAGGCAATAATAGATAGAATCATGAATCCAACTAAACCTAGGATTGCAAAGATGAAGTTTAGAAGACAAAACTTTAAGAATGTTTTAAAATAACCTTGATTATAAAATCTTTTTAAAGCTGATAGTAGGTAAACGAGAAATAGTACCACAAAAATCCATGAAATATTGTCTTTATTGGTGGATAGGTTTAGGGTGTAAAATATAATTAGTAATATAAAAAAAACTGTTTGGGTGTGAAAGACAAATATTAAGTGTTCTACATAGGTAAATTTTCTTCTAATATAAATAAGTTTTAAAAAAAGTGTAAAAATTGGTAGGAAAATAAAAATAGAAATGGAGGCATATGAGATTAATTCACTCCAAAATTTCTTTTGCTCTCCTTTAATATCCGAAAATAAAGAAATGATTTTTTGTGCTATTAAATAATTAAATCGATTCCGAAAATTTTTATCAATTTTTAAACTATCTAATGAGTCGTCAATGCTCTTTTTTTTATGATTTTCATGATAAGACATCATTTTCCCAAACAATCCAGGTTCGTTTTGAATTTGGGATTTGAGGGAAGAAGTTAACTCATCAAAATTATTTGACTTATTTACGAGAGCTAAAGCTTTTGATGTTTCTATTGAATCTAAATTTTTAAAAGCATCATTAAAATAAATACTATTAAAAATTGAATCTTTTTTTACACCCGTATTATTTTGTAATTCAATGGTACTAAACTTATTATCTATCTCTTTTTTACCAAAATCTTGAAATTCATTGTATTTTTTTGTTAACCCAAGAATAATAAAGAAAAGTATAGAAACAGAAAGATAAAATTGAAAAGGATTAGAATAACGTGATCTTTTTCCACTAATATAGTCTTTAGAGACCTTGCCAGGTTTTGTCAAAAGAGGGATGAGTGTTTTCCAGAATTTAGCATCCCAGGATATAAACCCATTAAAAACTTCAACTAAAAAACTTTTAAATGTTATTTTTTTGCTTTTGTTTTTTTGCCCACAATTTGGGCAGTATTTTTCATTTCCAAAAAAAGGGTGCCCACAGTTGAGACACTCCATTTCTTTGGTGTGTTTTTGAATATTATTTTTTATTGGTTTAATGACGGGGTAGTTGAAAAATTAAACATAGGGGTGTTATTAAAAACTTTTGGGTAAATTATTTAGATTTTTTTTAAATTTATATAAATATAACAGAATATTTTTAAAAGTAACATTTTAATAATTAGCGTTCTCCGTTGTACTGAATGGACCCTACTCCGATAACTCTGTCAAATAAAGACCCAAAAGCTTTGTGATACACAATAACGGTATATATATTTTCGGTTTCTGAGAAATCACCTCTAATATCTGCGTTTGAAATTAAATTTTCTGATGATTTTGTGACATATGTGTAATTATAGAAACCTTGTTTTAGTGGAATGTTACAGTAATAATAGTTGGTAGATGTGTCAAAAATCATTCTATTTTCCTCAGTAAGATTAAAATTATTAAAAGCACCATATACATAAACATCTTTATCAGAAATCTCTTGGTTAGCTTGTAGCAAAAAATGCATCATTGCATAATCTGCCTCTGTTTTAGGATTGGTAGTTTCTATGTTTCTGATAATGAAGTGACCATTAATATCTGGATTGTAGGAGTAGGATTTGAGTCCTCTATTTGTATAAGGATATAGGAAGTTATGATAGATTTCTTTTCGTTCAGATCGAATAATATTTACACTAGTATTACTAATATTTTTGTTATCAAAAAACAGATATTCGTTTCCTCCCAAAAAATTTGTCTTATTGGTATATTTATATATGAGTTGGTTTGGTTTGTAGAATTGAGGTCTAATTTCAGTGATCGCAGTTTTCCAATTTTCATTTTTTAAAATAGCAACATGAATTTCTTGTGAGGGGTTATTAATTCTAATCTGTGGATGATTAACAAGAAAGTTAACTGTTTGTTCTTTATCCATAACAGATGTATTTCTACTTCTACTAACGGAAACACCTACAGTTGCAATATTTTCATAAAGGGTAAACCTTCTTGAAAAAATGAGTTCTCCAACATCATCTAAAACAGATAGTAGGTAGTTTCCGCTTTTTGTGATTCTTGTATTTTGATTAGGAAATTTTACAGAATAGTGAGTGTAATTTTGAAATGTGTTAAAAGAATTTTCGACGTTAAAAATAACATTAGAATCAAAACCATTGATATACTGATTGGAAATTAAATTACTTTTTTTCCAATCATGAGTCATTAATTCTATCTTGTAATAATAATCTTTTTGGTCTCCATCTAAATCATCAAAATTCAATTCAAATGTTTTTCCTAAAGGGATAATATGATTAAAAGTAGACTCATTTGTATGAAGAAGCTGAATGGATTTTATGTGATTAGGAGGGGTTTTTTGAGCATTAAAGCTTACACATAATGATATAAAAAATAAAGGGAAAAGTATGTTTTTCATGAAAAAATAAATTTGATGTCTTTAAATTTATATAATGTTTACATTACAAATTTAATTAATAAAAAACTAGGGATAAATAAAGTCTATTTAGAATAATTATAAATAAGTTTAAATACTTAATTTAAAGCTTCTTTTGTTCTAACATCCTATGCAAAATCTGTAAATTTGCATGATTTTTTTAGACAATTAAATTCCGATTATAACATGTCAAAAGACATTCGTATCAAAAAAGGTTTAAACATTAATCTAGTTGGAGAAGCAGATCTAACAACTAGTAACATATCTGTAAAAGGTGTGTTTGCTTTAAAGCCAGAAAACTTTCATGGAATTATCCCAAAACTAATAGCCAAAGAAGGAACAGAAGTAAAAGCTGGAGAATCTCTTTTTTATTCAAAAAGTGATGACCGTATTTTATTTTCCAGTCCAGTAAGTGGAAAAGTTAGCGAGATTGTTCGTGGAGCAAAACGTAAAATAGTTTCCATTAAAATTTCTGCTGATGGAAAGCAAGATTTTAAAAATTTCGGGAAGCAAGATGTTGATGCCATGTCTGCAGAAGAAATTAAGAATCACTTTTTAAACGCTGGTTGTTGGCCATTTATAAAGCAAAGACCTTTCGACATAATAGCCAATCCAAACCAATCACCCAAATCAATTTTTGTTTCAGCATATGCAAGTTCGCCACTAGCTGCCAACTATGATTACACTTTGGAGGGCAAAGAAAAAGAGTTACAGGCAGCTATTAAAGCTATTTCCAAGCTAACACCAGGAAAAGTACATGTATCTGTTGGAAAAGATTCAAATTCGCCATTTTCTAATTTATCAAATCTAGAACTTCATAAAGTATCAGGACCTCACCCTGTAGGGAATGTAAGTACTCAAATTTCACAGATAGACCCAATAAATAAAGGAGAAGTTGTATGGGTAATTAACCCTCAAGATTTAATAGTTATTGGAGAATTATTGTTAACAGGAAAATTTAATATCACAAGAACTCTTGCTTTAACGGGTTCACAGTTTGATAAACCCTCCTACGTTTCAGTAGTAGCAGGTGCATCAATATCAGCTATTGTTGACAACAATATAAATCTAGAAAATACAAGAATTATTAGTGGGAATGTTCTTTCAGGAACACAAGTTTCTGAAGATGGTTTCTTAGGATATTATGATAACCAAATTACAGCGATTCCTGAAGGTGACGATTATGAGTTCTTTGGATGGAACAAACCTGTTTTTAATAAAATTTCTCCTTCAAGAGCTTTGACTTTTTCTTGGTTAACTCCAAAGAAAAAATATGATTTAAATACAAATACAAACGGAGAACACAGAGCTTTTGTGGTTACTGGTTCTTATGAGAATGTATTTCCTTTAGATATGTTTCCGTTACAGTTTTTAAAAGCGTGTATGTATCAAGATTTAGATGAGATGGAAAATTTAGGTGGATATGAAGTTGCACCAGAAGATTTTGCACTCACAGAATTTATTTGTGTCTCTAAACAGCCTCACCAACAAATTGTGAGAGAAGGTTTAGATTTAATGAAAGAAGAATTAGGCTAAAAAAAGATAAAAATGAGCTTAAAAAGTAATTTACATAATTTAAAAGAGAAGTATAAAGGAACAAAGATGGCTCCAGCGTTTAACGCTATCCATACTTTCTTATACTTACCAAATGAGGTAACTCACAACGGAACTCACATCAAAGCAGCAGATGATTTAAAACGTACCATGAATACTGTAATCATGGCATTAATTCCATGTTTGTTGTTTGGTATGTTTAATGCGGGATATCAACACTATGCAGCAATTGATGCAGCAAAAGGAATTACAACAGAATTTTCTTTACTAGGAAGTTTTATTACCTGGGATAATTTTTGGATTGGAATCATTAAAGTACTTCCTCTAGTAGTTGTTTCCTATGGTGTAGGTTTGTTGGTTGAATTTATTTTCGCTGTGATTAAAGGTCATGAAGTTGAGGAAGGATATCTAGTTACAGGTATGTTAGTACCATTAATTGTTCCAATTGATACTCCATTATGGATGCTTTCAGTAGCAGTAGTTTTTGGAGTTGTTATTGGAAAAGAAGTATTTGGTGGAACAGGGATGAATATCTTAAATCCAGCACTAACAATAAGAGCATTCTTGTTTTTTGCGTATCCAACTTGGATGAGTGGAGATAAAGTTTGGGTGTATGATGCCGTTAATAGAGTAGGGACACCAGATGCAATTTCTGGAGAAACAATTTTAGGGAGCTATGCCCAAAATCAAGAAATAGTGTATTCTTATTCGGACATGTTCTTTGGTTTTATACCTGGTTCAGTTGGAGAAACTTCAACTTTTTTAATTCTGTTAGGAGCTGCTTTTTTAATCTTTACGAAGATAGGTAGTTGGAGAATTATCCTTTCTACATTTATTGGAGCTGCTGTCATGGGAATCATTTTTAATCAAGTAGTAGCAGCAGATATCATTACAGATTCCAGTAAGTTTTATGGATTAATGAACACCGAATGGTGGCAACACTTAATGATTGGAGGTCTGGCATTTGGTGCTGTCTTTATGGCAACCGACCCTGTAACAGGATCTCAAACAAATAAAGGAAAATGGATTTATGGTTTCTTGATTGGATTTATTTCAATTATGATTCGTGTATTTAACCCAGCTTATCCAGAAGGGGTATTCTTAGCCATTCTTCTGATGAACGTCTTTGCTCCAACCATAGATCATTACGTGGTGCAAGGGAATGTAAAGAAAAGATTGAAACGTTTAAAAGCCAAAATTGCATAATTATGTCTAAAAAAACAGATAGTAATTCATACACAATGATGTTTGCCATAGGAATGGTATTAGTTGTTGGATCTTTATTAGCTTATTTAGCGTCGTCTTTAAAGCCTAATATTGATGAAAATAAAAGAATAGAAAAGCAACAAAACATCTTATATGCAATGGGTGTCAATGAAAATGATGCATCTAGCGCTTCATTTGTTTCTACATCCCTTGCTGGATCAGAATTTAAAAAATATATCAAGCAACAGTTAGTTATTAAAGGAGCCGATATTTCAGAAGATGAGAAGGCTTATTTAATTGATGTAAAGAAAGAAAAATCAAAAGCAAAAAACGGAGGTGTTAGAAGATTGCCGTTATTTGTAGGTGAAAAAGATGGTAAAACTTTTTATGTTGCTCCTATTAGAGGTAAAGGTCTTTGGGATGCTATTTGGGGATATGTTGCCATGGATGAAAATATGATTGTACAAGGAGCGTATTTTGATCATAAAGGTGAAACACCAGGTTTAGGTGCTAACATCAAGCAACGTTATTTTATGGATGACTTTATAGGTGAGCATCTGCTAGACACTTCAGGTAATTTTAAAGGAATTACTGTAGCTAAAGGAAATAATGATCCAAAAAACAACGATAAAACAGATTATGAAGTAGACGCCATTGCTGGAGCAACCATTACAGGCGACGGTGTTTCTGCGATGATAAAATCTGATTTGAAATTATACGTAGATTATTTCAAAACTTTAAAACAATAATTTTATGGCACTTTTATCAAAAAAAGACGCAAAATTAATCACAGACCCCTTGACAGATAATAATCCTATTACAATTCAGGTATTAGGAATCTGTTCTGCATTGGCAATTACAGCCGAACTACAGGCTTCAATTGTAATGTCTGTTTCAGTATTATTTGTTCTAGGATTAGGAAATGTAGTGATCTCATTGATGAGAAATATTATTCCATCAAAAATTAGAATTATTGTTCAACTAATTGTAGTTGCAACTTTAGTAATTATTGTTGATTTAGTTTTAAAAGCTTTTGCTTATGAACTAAGTAAAACACTTTCGGTATTTGTTGGGCTAATCATCACAAACTGTATCATTATGGGGCGTTTTGAGGCATTTGCTCTTGGGAATGGTCCTTGGAAATCTTTTTTAGATGGTATTGGAAACTCTTTAGGATATGCAGTTATTTTAATTATTGTTGGTTTTTTCAGAGAGTTGTTGGGTTCAGGAACTTTACTTGGAATTCAAGTGTTAGGAGATCCAATCGAAAAAACAGGGTTATATTCAATTGGATACGAAAATAATGGATTCATGTTATTGTCTCCAATGGCACTGATTGTAGTTGGACTAATCATATGGGTTCAACGTAGTAGAAATCAAGCACTAATCGAAGAAAATTAATAGATATGGAACACTTAGAATTATTTTTTAAATCGATCTTTATTGATAACATGGTATTTGCAACATTCCTTGGGATGTGCTCTTATTTAGCCGTGTCAAAAAAAGTAACTACAGCTGTAGGGTTAGGAGCTGCTGTTATCTTTGTTTTGGCTGTAACAGTTCCATTAAACTGGTTGTTAGACCAATATTTATTACAAGAAGGAGCCTTGGTCTGGTTAGATTCAAAATATGGAGTTGACGGTAGTGAAACATTAGACTTAAGTTTTCTTTCTTTTATTATGTTTATTGCAACCATTGCAACAATGGTT
>Ga0208948_1001243_pt1 | contig 10788 bp, 10 predicted proteins | sample AOAMet11_17_M020_2_FD_188228 | JGI IMG/M metagenome (GOLD analysis project Ga0208948, IMG submission 188228) | Ammonia-oxidizing marine microbial communities from Monterey Bay, California, USA - CAN11_17_M020 (SPAdes) | ecosystem: Environmental > Aquatic > Marine > Intertidal zone | place...
CGGATTCATCTCTGTCGTAGGCTTGTTCTAGACCTGCCACAGCGGAAGCCGCAACGAACTCTGACGCTGACTCAGTGAGTAAAGCATAGGCGCAGGACACGCGGTCCCAGCGGTTGTCGCGGTCCATAGCATAATAGCGACCAACGATCGAGGCGATACCGCCTTTGCCCTGTGACTTAATATGGTCATCCAATTGTTGCAGTGAATCTGCCGCGCTTCTAGGCGGCACGTCGCGGCCATCAAGAAAAGCATGCAGGTAAACGGCACTTGCCTGCTCAGCAAATGCCATAGTGATGGCAGCTTTGATATGTTCCTCATGGCTGTGAACACCTCCGGGCGAAACTAGCCCCATGATATGCACGGCGCCGCGTTGCTTGTTTGCTGCGCCTATTGCTTGTTTGAGCGCAGGGTTCTCGAAAAAACTGCGATCTTCAATCGCTTGAGAAATTCGTGTGAAATCTTGGTGGACGACTCTGCCCGCGCCCAGGTTCATGTGTCCAACTTCCGAGTTGCCCATTTGTCCCGGCGGTAAACCCACATCAAGCCCTGATCCGGAGATCAGTGTGTGTGGCCGGTTCTGCCAGAGACTGTCCCAGTGAGGCGTCTCAGCGAGTTGGATTGCATTCGCGTCTCTCTCCTCTCTATGTCCCCAGCCGTCGAGAATGAGCAATAAATGAGGTATCCGAACCGATGGGTTATTCTGGTTGGTGTCATCGGTGGGTTGTAAGCTAGAAGCTTCGGGCATGAGGTGTGTCTCGTTGAATCAGGATTAAAATTGAATTACGCGTTCTGAAAATGAATTTTACGTCCTTTAGTGTATACTGCGCGACTGTTTTTGAGCTGGTTTTGTTCTGGGCTTTACTAAAAAAGCGTAGTTCAGGGTTGAGTGAAGGGTAAGTCGGGTGCGATATTATGATTGAGCAAATATTTGAGTTTATCGGAAATCATTATATTCTGGTGGGTACTTTCATTTTCCTCGCGGTAGCGTTCTTGGTTAATGAAGGAAAGCAAGGCGGTGCGTCGGTTACAACGACCACGCTAGTGAATATGATCAATAGAGACAACGCTGTTGTACTCGATATCAGGGATAACAAAGAATTTGGCGCAGGACATATTGTTGATGCGATCAACATTCCGCTGTCCAATCTAGATAATCGAGCAACCGAACTTCAAAAATACAAAGATTCACCGATCGTGATCGTCTGTAAAATGGGTCAAAGCGCCAGCGCAGCAGGCAAGAAATTGAAAGCCCTGGAATATGAACAGGTGCATCGTTTGTCCGGTGGTATGGCCGAATGGTCTGCCTCGAACCTTCCCCTCATTAAAAGCTAATATCTACCCGATAGTTGCTTCAGAAAAATTTGGTAGTCCAAGTATGAAAAATCAAATAGTCATGTATACAACTCGGTTTTGTCCCTTTTGTGTTCGCGCCAAGCAGCTGTTGAGCCATAAGGGAGCGGCGTTTGAGGATATTCCAGTCGATGGGAATCCGGAGTTGCGACGGGAAATGATGAATAAGTCAGGGCAACATACTGTGCCTCAAATATGGATTGGTGATTATCATGTGGGTGGATGTGATGAGCTAATGCAGCTTGAGCGCCAGGGTAAGTTAGACGAATATTTGGTTGGGCAGGTAAACGGCTAGACAATGTAATGTTTTCCCTGGTCGATATTCCAGGCTACTAGGAGTACAAGTAATGAGTGATCAGTCACCGACACCGAACGAAAATCCTGAGGGCGCGCAGTTCGCGCTGCAGCGAATTTATGTCAAAGATGCTTCTTTTGAATCACCTCGTTCCCCGGGGTGCTTTGCTGATCAGTGGAAGCCGAAAGTAAACTTGGATCTGAACACCCGGCACAACCAACTTGATGGCGATGTTTTTGAGGTTGTCCTCCACGTGACGATCACAACACGTAATGAAGCCGATGAGGTCATTTACCTCGCCGAGGTGCAGCAAGCAGGTATTTTTCTCATCAAAGGTCTTGAAGTGGAGGCGTTGTCACAAACGCTGGGTAGCTTTTGTCCGAGTGTACTGTTCCCTTATGTCCGTGAAGCCATTGATTCCATGGTACTGAAGGCAAGCTTTCCACCGCTCATGCTCGCGCCGGTCAACTTTGATGCTATCTATGAGCAATCAAGGCGACAACGAGAAGAACAGCTGCAACAGCAGTCTGACCCTTCGCCAGTCATCAATTAATCTCTATCTGGGACCCTGTCGGGAAACCTGTCCGGAAACCTGTTCAGAATCCCGTCCGGAAACCTGTCCGGGATTTCAATACGGGGCCGGTTCGCTAGCTGGTCGTGCTCGGTGAGCTAGTGCCCACCATCGAAACCCAATTGGCGCCAAGCCTCATAGACAAGCACTGAAGCGGCGTTTGACAGGTTCATGCTGCGGGAATTCTCTCGCATGGGTATCCGAATTTTTTGGTCAGCGGGTAGCGAATCGAGTACTTCGTCTGGCAGTCCGCGTGTTTCCGGTCCAAAAAGCAGCACGTCGGTTGAATTAAATGTGACCTCGGCGTAACTCCGCTTTCCTTTTGTTGTTATCGCTAGAATCCGTGAAGTTGGTAGTGCCTCGATGAGATCAGCCACGGAGCTGTGGAGTCTGATTTCTGCCCATTCATGGTAATCCAAACCGGCTCGTCTGAGTCGTTTGTCATCTAGTTCAAATCCCATGGGTTCGATAATGTGTAAGCTAGCGCCAGTGTTAGCGCACAACCTGATAATGTTTCCAGTATTCGGCGGTATTTCTGGCTCAAACAGGGCAACGCGAAGCATCTTCCCTCCCGGCAACTGCTATGCCTCGGTTTGCGGTGGTGTGTGCGCTCGATTTGATCTTTGGGTCTGTACGCGAACGTGAAGTCCGTAGCCGAAATTTGGCCGTCACGGGTAAAAGGTGGCGCATCGATTTTGGCATGAGTGAATTATAAATCCTAGCGACGAAAACTGGTTGATGCGAGATTAAATGTTAGAAAGCCAATTTGTGCAAGCTCATTGACTTCCTTGATGGCATTGGCTCTGTCGTTAGTTGCTAAGTCCCAATTCGCTCATTTTTCTCGTCAAGGTGTTTCTACCCCAACCAAGAAGTAACGACGCATCCCTTTTACGACCGCCAGTTTGTTCCAGTGCTGCTAGTATCATGATGCGTTCAAACTGAGGAAGTGCTTCGTAGAGTAATCCGGATTCCTCAATTGTACCCGCCCCCATTCGATTGCGTGCCCAGGTCGCAAGCGACTTTTCCCAGTTGCTGTCCGCAGACGATTGGGGTGTTGTTTGCTGTAGTTCGGGCGGCAGGTCCTCGATTGAGACCTCGACGCCCGCTGCCATCACAGTGATCCAGCGGCAGAAGTTTTCCAATTGTCGAACGTTGCCCTGCCAGGGGAGTGATTGCAGGTAACTGAGGGTTTCCGGTTTCAGTATTTTGTTGTCTTCGTTTAATTCCATCGCCGACTGTTTTAAAAAGTATTCTGAAAGCACAGGAATGTCTTCCCGTCGCTCCCGCAGTTCCGGTATATGAATTCTGATAACATTGAGCCGGTGGAACAGATCTTCTCGAAACCGGTTTTGCGCCACCAGTGTTTCTAGCGTCTGGTGTGTCGCAGCGATAATTCTGACATCGGCTCTCAAAGGTTCGTGTCCTCCGACGCGGTAATACTCCCCGTCAGACAAAACCCTTAGTAGTCTTGTTTGGGTTTCGGCAGGCATATCGCCGATCTCATCTAGGAACAGGGTGCCTTGGTGAGCCTGCTCAAATCTGCCTTTACGCTGAGTGTTTGCCCCAGTGAACGCGCCCTTTTCATGGCCGAATAATTCAGATTCGATTAAATCGGCAGGAATCGCTGCCATGTTGAGGGCAACGAAGGCTTCAGCGGACCTTGGGCTATGTTTGTGCAGGGCCCGGGCGACCAATTCTTTGCCTGTTCCGGACTGACCGTTAATGAGTACGGTGACGTTGGACTTTGACAGACGACCGATGGCGCGAAAGACTTCCTGCATCGCCGGTGCCTTGCCAATGATTTCTGGATTTTCTTCACTCTCCAGTGGATCAGCAACTTCTGATTCCATGTCTTTGCGATGTCGTAGCGCCCGTTTAACCAAGGTGGTAGCTTCATCAACTTCAAAGGGCTTCGGTAGATATTCGTAAGCGCCTCCACTGATAGAGGAAACAGCACTGTCTAAGTCTGAGTGTGCAGTCATGATAATGACGGGGATCTCAGGGTAGTTTTCTTTGACAAGAGACAGTAATGCCAGCCCATCAATACCTGGCATGCGGATATCGCTAATAATGATGTCCGGATTGGCATGGGGCAGCGCAGCGAGCATTAAATCGCCATTCTCAAAACTGCGAACGCGAAGGGCCTCTTGTGTCAGCGCTTTCTCTAGCACCCATCGAATAGAGCGCTCATCGTCTACAATCCAGATTTCAGGCTGGGAGTTCATTTGTAAGCTCCAAAGGCAATATGATTGAAAAAATGGTTTCTCCAGGCTCGCTTTCAAACTCAATGGCACCACCATGCTGGTGCACGATTGAGTGAGCGATAGATAATCCAAGCCCGGTGCCATCTGAGCGACCTGTTATCATCGGAAAAAATAGCTGATCACGGATTTTCTCTGGCACACCCTTGCCGTTATCTTGGATGTCCACTTTGATAACGACACGGTGAAAGTCTTGGCCTATCGCGTGCTGTCTTAAAGTTCGTGTTGTGAACTTAAGGCGAGGCTTCCAGCTAGGCTCAGTTTGGGCAACTTGTATTTCGACTTCTCTCAGACTTTGTACTGCATTTCGGGCGATGTTGAGAAATGCCTGAATGAGTAGCTCTGGGTCCACCGTAACCTCGGGAATACTGGGGTCATAATCCCTATCGACCTCTATTGCGGCGGTAGATTCCATGTGAATGAGTGTGCGCACCCTTTCCAATAATCGATGGATGTTGGTTGAAACTGGTTCGGGTAGGGACTTGGGGCCTAATAGACGGTCCACGAGAGAGGTTAGTCGGTCTGTCTCGGAAATCATTACGTCGGTGAATTCTTGTAGCTCCGCGGTTGGAAGTTCTCGGGCGAGGAGTTGGGCGGCGCCGCGGATACCGCCTAAGGGGTTTTTGATTTCGTGAGCCAAACCTCGAACCATCTGCCGGGTGACTTGCTGGTGGCTCCTGAATGCCTCATCGCGATCAATTCTGAGAAAACGGTCCAGCGGGTAGAGTTCGATCACCAGTCTTGGCCAGTTGTCATACTGCCAGGGTGTCACGGTGTAATCGACAGTCACGCTGGATCCATCGTAAAGCTTGAAGACTGCGCGACGTTGGGTATAAGGATTTTGGATTTGGATGGCATCGAATAGCACCGACTCAAGTTCCTCAGAGTTGAGTACCAATTCAGAGATCGAAAAGTTGATTGCACGATTTGCTGAAATATCTAATAGGCTTTCAGCTGATTGATTGATGAATCTGATATTCAGCTCGTGATCGACACAGAGCACGGCGATGTTCATCACGTTGAACATGCTTTCCATTGACTTTTTGGTGAACAGCACCTCGTCGGGTTTAGCTTTGGAATTTCTTGTCATGCAGGATTTTCGTCCCATGTAGATATTGTTTCGGCGCGCACCAAAACTGTCGATTCAGTCTGTTGCCAAGATCTGCCGTTAACCTGCCAGCTGATTGGCTACAATAAATAGCTATCGCAAGTTTTGTACCACCTTGCGATATCAGCGTCAGGCCCATGAAATAGGGATATCCGGCAAAACCCTAAAAATCATTTTGCACCATTATGGTGCAAATGTCATTTTATGGGGATTTAAGACAAAAAAAACCCCGGGTCGTTTTGATCCGGGGTCTTATAGTCCAAAAACAGTGGCGATAAATCGCCAGCGTTTAAACGCTGTAGTACATCTCAAATTCAACAGGGTGAGTTGATGAATTAAGGCGCTCGGTCTCTTCTCGTTTCAGATCGATGTAGCCATCAATGACAGAATCGGTAAATACGTCACCTTCGGTGAGGAATCCACGATCAGCATCGAGGCAATCAAGTGCCTGATCAAGTGAGCTACATACCGTTGGCAGGCCAGATAGCTCTTCGGCAGGCAGATCATAAAGGTCTTTGTCGAGCGGGCCGACAGGTTCGATTTTGTTCTTGATGCCGTCAAGTCCGGCCATCATCATGGCAGAGAACATGAGGTAAGGGTTCGCAGTTGGATCGCCAAATCGAACCTCTACTCTAACACCCTTAGGGCTGCCGCCTTGCACGTAAGGAATCCGAATCGAAGCAGAACGATTTCTTGCTGAATAAACAAGCATAAGAGGTGCTTCGAAACCTGGCACGAGACGCTTGTAGGAATTGGTGCTGGCATTTGAAAACGCGTTTATCGCTCTCGCGTGCTTGATGATGCCGCCAATATAATGCAGTGCTGTTTGAGACAAGTTGCCGTAGCCGTCCCCTGCGAAAAGGTTGGTGCCGTCTTTCCAGATTGACTGGTGCAAATGCATGCCATTGCCGTTGTCGCCAACCAGTGGTTTTGGCATAAACGTCGCTGTCTTGCCATAGGCGTGTGCAACGTTCAGGACGCAGTACTTGTAGATCTGCACTTCGTCTGCTTTTTGGGTCAGTGTATTGAACGGCACGCCAATCTCACACTGGCCAGCGGTGCCTACTTCGTGATGGTGCAAATCGATCTTGAGTCCCATCGCTTCCATGGCTGAGCACATTGAATTCCGGATATCGTAGAGCGAATCGACGGGAGGAACAGGGAAGTAGCCGCCCTTAACACCAGGTCTGTGACCCATGTTGCCGCCCTCTATGTCGCTGCCGCTCATCCATGCAGCTTCTTCGGAACCAATTTCATACATGGCGCCGCTCATGTTATTTTTGAATTTGACCTCGTCAAAAACAAAAAACTCTGGCTCGGGTCCAAAGTAAGCGGTATCGCCAATGCCGGTAGATTTGAGGTAGGCCTCTGCACGTTGCGCAAGCGAACGTGGATCGCGTTCGTAACCCTGAAGTGTGGCAGGCTCCACGATGTTACATCGCAGATTAACCGTTGTTTCTTCTGTGAAAGGGTCAATGACTGCGCTCGAGTCATCTGGCATCAGAATCATGTCTGATTCATTGATTGATTTCCAACCGGCGATAGATGAACCATCGAACATTGCGCCAATTTCAAAAAAGTCTTCATCGACAGAGTCTTTATGATTGGTGACGTGTTGTTCTTTACCTCGAGGGTCAGTGAAACGTAGGTCTACCCATTTCGCATCGCTTTCTTTTATTAGGTTGAGTGTCTTTTGTGACATAGCGTCATGTTCTCCGGTTGGGGTTACTTGAATATTTACTGCAAGTTCTACGCAAAAACTTTCGTGAATTTATGGGAGCAAAGAATATGCCATGATTGCCTATTAATAAACTGATTTAAAATCCGCACTTTAAAAGGGCTAGAGAGGATTTCGGTGTTTCCCGAGCGCGCCAAAATAGTGCGGCCTGGCAATGTCGCACCATAACGGTGCATTTATTCGTTACCTACTTCTATCGTCACATGAATCTCCTGATGCTTTTCTTCAATTTTCAGCACCAGATGGCCATTGATTCTGCACCAGGTGGGTATATCCGCTTTGACACCCGGGTCTGTGCAAATCACTCTCAGAATTTCGCCGCTAGAGAGTGTTTTAATTTTGTCTTGTGTGCGAATGACCGGCAAGGGACATAACATCCTGCGGGCATTTAATTCATGGACTGTTGGCTTTTGCTCTGTCATGGGGTGAAAAAGTGTTAAGTAAGTGTCTATTCAAACATACCAATCGGGATCGACGGATGATTGTGGTAGCGGTGTCACCATCAATTCTCTTTCAACACCGTCTTTTTGCCTGATCAGCACCTTCACTTCTTTTTCATCACGCCCCTGGCTGAATCGAGCAACGATGCTGGCTGCAAGATTCATATCCTCCTCAGAGGATTCTCGACTGAAGTCGCCATCGAGTAATGCAATCGGCCCCTTGTGCGACAGAATGCTGACGGTTGTGTATTCGTTCTTGTATCCCGAGAGGTAGTTATTCTCTCCCTCTTCTCGACTGACAATGATTTTGAAATGTGGTTTAGGTCGTAAATGTCGACCGACTTTTAGCAGCATGATGTCGTCGAGATCGTAATTCTTGCTGCCCCTCGTGCGCCAGAGGTCACCCAGTTTGTCTGAATAGCTCTGATCAGTCAGGAAGCAACAACCGCCCGCTGGTTGGGAATATTCGGTGAATCCGAATTTGGCGGCCAGTTCCATCTGCGGTTTTCGGCTGCGACCACCAAATTTAAAAAGTTTTTCTCGATCTACCCAACCTTCGCGCTCGGGTAGCGTAGGCGGCAGGTTTTTTGCGCAGAGCGGGCGGAGTAAGCGATCATCTGCGCCGGATTCCCGGGCGATGATAGGCATAGTCGCTTTCCTCTGGGATTTGGGTCTCTGTCCGATGACTTCGCCAGTGATGATAAAATCAAACTGGTTTTCTTCCATCCATGCCCAGGCTTGCGCCTTGTTGACCATGAAAATTTTGCAATCAAGGCAAGGGTTGAGGTGCTGACCGTAGCCATGCTTCGGATTGATGAGTACTTCCTTATATTCCTCAATGACATCGATGATATGCAGCTTGATACCTAGCTGCTCTGCCACCCAGAGTGCGTTGTTCCGCTTCTCTTTATCGGTATCCTTACGTCGTATGGCATGGGTGTGACCCTCGACACAAAACCCAGTGTAGAAGTTAATGCCCTCGACATGAATTCCCTGATCTTGAATGGCGCGGGTTGCCAACATTGAGTCGAGCCCGCCTGAGATGAGGGAGACCGCTTTGCGCTGTTTGCTCATGGTGTTTAATGGTGATCTTTTTGTTGATTTGCTTTGACTAACTTATTTGCTCATTTATAGAACAAAAGCACTGATCCAGTGCGCTTGGCCTGAATTAATGGGTGCACCAGTATCGTTTGTCAAAGTGACAAATAGCTATATCATCGGGCCGATTACTGGCAACGATTAATTATAACCTATAAAAACGGGTTTTACTGTTCGGTGTCCGGACTTTAATCATCCGTGTCAACCTGTATAATGCCGCGTCTTCGTCTGGAGTGACCATGATTCAAAACATTAGAAACATCGCGATTATTGCCCATGTTGACCATGGCAAGACCACACTTATTGATAAGTTGCTTGTGCAGGCCGGTGCGCTCCAGCGTGGCGAGGAAGACGGCGAACGTTTGATGGACTCAAACGATATCGAAAAAGAGCGAGGAATCACTATTCTCGCCAAGAATACTGCGCTTGAATGGCATGACCACCGCATTAATATCGTGGATACGCCCGGGCACGCTGACTTTGGCGGTGAGGTAGAGCGGATACTCTCTATGGTCGACTCTGTTTTACTGATTGTTGATGCCGTTGATGGACCCATGCCACAAACCCGCTTTGTGACCAGCAAAGCTTTTGCGAATGGCCTCAACCCAATATTGATGGTGAACAAAATTGACCGCGAAGGCGCGCGTCCTGATTGGGTTGTTGATGAGGTTTTTGAACTTTTCGATCAGTTGGGCGCAACGGACGAGCAATTAGATTTCCCCGTCATTTATGGTTCAGCAATAGAAGGGCGCGCCGGGTTGAGCATGGATGCCATCGGAGACGACATGTCCTGCTTGATGCAGACGATTCTCGATCATGTACCACCCCCCGAAGTTGACAAAGAAGCGCCCTTGCAGATGCAAATCAGCGCGCTGGACTATAGCAGCTACGTCGGTGTTATCGGACTTGGCAGAATAGCGCGTGGAACCGTGAAAAAAGGTCAGCAGGTCACGCTGGTATCTCGAGAGGGTAAAGAGCGTAAAGGCAAAATCCTTCAGGTGATGGGTTACCAGGGGCTAGAACGCATTGAAGTAGAGACCGCCAGTGCCGGTGATATTGTCTGCATCACGGGGATCGAAGCTTTGCAGATTTCTGACACAATTTGTGACCCGACATGTGTCGAGGCTCTGCCGCCTTTGGAGGTAGACGAGCCAACAATTTCAATGACCTTCCAAGTCAATACATCGCCCTTTGCAGGGCTAGACGGTAAATTTGTTACCAGTCGGAATATTCGTGAGCGTCTTGACCGGGAACTGATTCATAACGTTGCCCTGCGGGTCGAAGATACAGATAGCGCTGATCGCTTCAAGGTGTCGGGAAGAGGTGAGTTACATCTGGCGATATTAATCGAAAACATGCGCCGTGAGGGTTTTGAACTAGCAGTCGGTAGACCCGAGGTTATCTTCAGAGAGGTAGAGGGCCGCCAGCAGGAGCCGTTTGAGAATGTGTTGCTAGATGTCGAAGAGGCTCATCAGGGCGCCGTGATGGAAGATCTAGGCAAAAGAAAGGGCGTCCTGAGCAATTTGTTACCCGATGGAAAAGGCCGCATTAGAATTGAATACGAAATACCTACCCGCGCGCTCATAGGGTTTAGGTCTGATTTCCTCACCATGACTTCTGGTACAGGGATTATGACGAGTATCTTCTCTCGCTATGGTGACGTTGTCAGTAAAGAAATTGGTACGCGAACCAATGGTGTGCTGGTTTCCATGGTCACTGGTAAGTGTTTAGCATTTGCGCTGTTTAATCTGCAGGCTAGGGGTCGAATGTTTATTGATCCGAATCAGCAAATCTATGAAGGTCAGGTAGTGGGTTTACATTCGAGAGGCAACGATCTGGTGGTCAACCCGTTGAAAGGTAAGCAATTAACCAATATTCGTGCCTCGGGTACGGATGAAAGTATTATTCTGAACTCGCCGATCCGCCA
>Ga0208948_1001249_pt1 | contig 10779 bp, 11 predicted proteins | sample AOAMet11_17_M020_2_FD_188228 | JGI IMG/M metagenome (GOLD analysis project Ga0208948, IMG submission 188228) | Ammonia-oxidizing marine microbial communities from Monterey Bay, California, USA - CAN11_17_M020 (SPAdes) | ecosystem: Environmental > Aquatic > Marine > Intertidal zone | place...
TTATACCTTGGAAGAGGGTTCAACTTTCCAGTAGCATTAGAAGGTGCCTTAAAATTAAAAGAGATTTCATATATCCACGCAGAGGGATATCCTGCTGCTGAAATGAAGCATGGCCCTATTGCTTTGATAGACGAAGACATGCCTCTATTTGTAATTGCTACTAATAAAGGACATTACGAGAAAGTAGTGAGTAATATCCAAGAAATAAAATCTAGAAGTGGTAAAATTATTGCCATTGTTACTGAAGGAGATGTTACAGTAAAAGAAATTGCAGATCACGTAATTGAAATACCGGAAACCGAGGAGGCACTTACACCTCTGTTAACGACCATCCCTTTTCAGTTATTGTCGTACCATATTGCAGTAATGTTAGATAAGAATGTAGATCAACCGCGAAACTTAGCCAAATCAGTTACAGTGGAGTAGTGACTCATAACAATTTATCTTACCCCTATAAACTACTCGTAACATTCTCAATATCAATCAGAACCATTCACTTGTGGACTTCAAGTTATAGTGATTACCAACAGTTTTTATTTGATAAAATAAAAGGTTTAAAGGATGATTTTCTTACCCCTATTGGGTACAGAAAGATATCTCAAATCTTCAACGAGGAGGGGTTAAAAACTCCTCGTGGAAGTATCTTTAAGAACAATCACGTTCACTCCATTTATAAGAAAGGTAAGATTAGAGAGGAACGAATGAATAGAAAAGATATCGTAGAGGTGTCTCAACCTATCATTGAGGAGTTAAATTAAAAATCAGTTTTTAATTAAATGTAAAGTTTTTTTGTCATTATGTAAAAAATACTTTACATTTGTTGAAATATAAAAATTATAATATGAGTTATTTATTTAGTAATAAGTTTAAAAAAACAAGTGGTGTGGTTTTTTATTTGTCAATACTAGTTGGATTATTTTTACTCTTGACAGATAGAATACAAGACATTTTTGTTGTCAACGTTTTTTCAATTTTTTCTTATGAATGGTTTGGTTCAGAACCAACAGGTTTTGGTTGGATAGAAAATGGGTTAGGTGACGAAATTTTTACCCTATTAATTATTGTTTCTGGTTTAATAAACTCTTTTAGTAAAGAGAAAATAGAAGATGAATTAATTTCAAGAATTAGATTAGAAAGTTTGTCCTTATCTCTGTTTATAAGTTTTGGGTTAATAATTATATCTACCTTTTTAGTTTTTAATATTAACTATATGATTGTATTGGTGTTCAACTTATTTTTAATAATTCTCTTATTTAATTTAATATTTAAATTCAGACTATTCAAACACTATAACTCATGAAAAATAATTTAAAGTTATATCGAACAAAGTCTGGATATACACAAGAAGATATTTCAAAAAAAATTGGTGTTTCTAGACAAACAATCAATTCTATTGAAAACAATAGGTTTCATCCCTCTATATTATTGTGTTTGAAACTTTCAAAAGAATTGGATTGTCGAGTAGATGATTTATTTTTTCTTGAATGATGATTTTAGAAAAGTTTAAAGGGTAAGGTTAACCGTATAATAAGAATAAACCACCACCCTAGAGTAGTTTGTGATGGGTTGATTTTTTTAGTTATAATTTCTATATTTACAATATGGGTAAAGGATTTTTAATTTTACTAGGAACTTTTATTATTGTAGCCATCTTACATGTTGTGTCTATAAAAATGACCAGGTTTTCTGAGGCTAAAAAATCATCATTTCGAAAAGTATTTTTTTATATCTATGGTGTTTTCTTAATAGTTAGTGGAATTTTACAGTGTATAGAGAAAGATGAGATTCGTATTGTTTTTTTAATACAGTCTTTATGTGGCTTAGCATTTGTTATTTTAAATTTCACAGGAAAGATGCAACAAAAAACTAGCTAAACCTTATCATGAACTTGGCTGTGTTCGCCGTTATTCCATAGGGTTAAGATATCTGTTGCCACAGTGGCTCCACTTCCTGCTGCAATGGCAAATTGGCTTCTGCATCCCGATAAGGTTCCGCAAACATAGACGCTCTCAGTAACCAAATAATTTTCATTTCTTAATTGAATTCTATCTTTGGATGCTTTTGCTCTTTGATGAGGTTCTAAATACGCTTCTAAACCTTTAATTAGAAATGGTTTTGCATAATTTAAGGCTAAAACAATGACTTGAGTTTTATACTCTTTTTTATTGGTTTTCACGATGTGAAAATTGTCTTGAATAGCAATAGAAATTACTTTTTCACCCTCAATTTGAGTGATATTTGGGTAATTTGTAATCAATTGTTTTTTTCCTGCTGTCAATACATTAGACCCAAGAACTCCAGAGGGTAAGCCAAGAACATTGTTAAAAAGAGCATTCTGTAAATGAGAACTTCTTTGATGCATAATTATCCCTACCTTTTTATTGATGGCATAAGGCTTTTTAAGCCCTGATCCAAGAACTAAAGCACATTGCATTCCCGATACGCCACCTCCAATAATTAATGCGTCAAACATCGTTAAAAGAGCGCTTGAATATTAGCAGCAAATAATTTTACAGCAATGGCTAATAAAATAACTCCAAATATTTTTCGAATAATTTTTATTCCGTTAGCACCAATAATTCGTTCTATTTTTGGAGAGGTTTTTAGAACAACATAAATCACCACAACATTGCATAAAACAGCAATAATAATATTTTCAATAAAGAATTCCGCTCGTAAAGATAAGAGCGTAGTAAGGCTTCCGGGTCCAGCAATTAAAGGGAATGCAAGAGGAAATACGGTAGCAGTTATACTTTCCGAATCTTCATCATCTTTATAAAGTGTAATTCCTAAAATCATCTCTAAGGCGATAAAAAAAAGAATAAAAGACCCTGCTACAGCAAATGAATACACATCAATTCCGATCAATTCAAGTAAACTTTGTCCTAAAAAAAGAAATACCACCATAATAACCCCAGCAATTAGTGATGCTTTTTCTGACTGAATATGCCCAACTTTTTTTCTTAAATCTATGATGATTGGAATATTCCCAACAATATCTATGACCGCAAATAACACCATGAATGCGGTAAATATTTCCTTAAAATTAAAATTCATAAGTAGTTGTTTAAAGTTGCAAAAGTAGAAAACTAACCGAATCAAAATGTAAAAAATAGAAAATATTTTATGCTATTTTTGCCAAATGTTTCAATTAGGAAAAACCATAGTATCAGAAGACATTATAGAGAAAGATTTTGCATGTAATCTTTCTAAATGCAAAGGTGAGTGTTGTGTTTCTGGAGTGGCAGGAGCTCCATTAGAAAAGGATGAAACAGTCATTTTAAAAGAAATTTATCCAAAACTTAAACCCTTTTTAAGGCCAGAAGGGGTAGAGGCTATAGAACAACAAGGAACCTCTACAGTAAGTAGTTTAGGAGAATTAGAAACCCCATTGGTTAACAATTCTGAATGTGCCTACCTTATTTTTAACGAAAATAAAATAGCTTTTTGTGGAATAGAGGAAGTATATAATAAAGGAATTGTAAACTGGAAAAAACCAATTTCTTGTCATTTATATCCGGTTAGAGTGAAAGAGTACAGTGAATTTTCTGCAGTAAATTATCATAAGTGGGATATTTGTGATGATGCATGCTCTTTGGGGAAAGAATTAAAAGTACCCGTATATATGTTTGTAAAAGAAGCGTTAATTAGAAAATTTGGAAATAACTGGTACTCAGAACTAGAAAAAGTAGCTAAAGGGTATAATGGATAAGATTCATTTTTATGTACCTTCGCGAGTATAAAAATTTAAATAAAAATCATGAAAAATGTATTCCCCTTTCTGTTTGCCTTAATTTTAATTTCCTCTTGTGAAGAATCTGTTGAAATAACTGCTACCACCACTTTTGTTGACAACGTTGAAGTATCTATTCCGCAAAGTAATGGTACAGATGTTACTTATGATGAAATAACCACTCAAAATCTAACTGAATTAGTTTCTAATTATGAAGATATTACAGATATCAACATAGACAGTTTAAGTTACACTTTTACAAATTTAACAGGAAATTCAAATGCAGTTATCACATCTGCAACCGTAGAAATAAATGAAACTATAGTTGCTACAACTTCTAACCTAAACTTAGGACAAGAAGTTACAAATGAAACTGTATTTGAAATAACAGATACTGCTTTATTAAATCAACTAGAAAATACATTTTTAACTAACAGTTCTGTGTCTATTCGGTTTTATGGATCTGCAAGTACAGAAGAAGGAAGTGTAGATTTTAACATGCAAGTTTCTATTGGATTGACAGCAACTTTTTAAAGAAAGTAATTTCCTATTTATTTTATAAATGGAATACATTTCTAATATTAATTAGAGATGCGAAGAATAGTGGGTATAAAAACCTCAAATTTATCTGAAAAAGTATAAAAATTTCTTAAAAAAGTAGTTTTTATCAAGGAGTTTCTTTTCATATCACATCCCTTAATAAAATCATTTCAAAATTCAAAAAAAAGTATTTATTATTTTTAATAACCTTGTTTTAAGAATGTCAATGATAACAAGGCTTTGTAAAAAAAACACATTAGTATAGTATTGGTTTTCAGTATTTTAACAAAAAATATAGAAATCAATTTTTTTTGTCATGATTTTGATTTTGTTAAAAACTTAGTGGGTTTTGTGAATAAGTAGAGCTTTGTATTCATCCCTTTTTTTTCAATCTTTGTTAACCCTGATACAAGCATAAATTCCAATAATTAAGAAAACCTTAACAAAAAATGTCTACACAAGAACCAATTTTAGAACCAAACGATAACCGATTTGTGATTTTCCCTATTCAACATGATGATTTATGGGATTGGTACAAAAAACAACAAGCTTGTATCTGGACAGCAGAAGAAATAGATCTATCTGAAGATGTGATAGATTGGAAAAATAAACTATCAGATGATGAACGTTATTTCATCAAACATATTTTAGCTTTTTTTGCAGCTTCTGACGGAATTGTGAATGAAAATTTAGCTGAAAATTTTGTAAATGAAGTTCAATACTCAGAGGCAAAATTCTTTTATGGATTTCAAATTATGATGGAAAATGTTCACTCAGAAACCTATTCTCTTTTAATTGATACCTATGTTAAGGATGAACAAGAAAAAGATAAGTTATTTAATGCTATAGAAACTTTCCCAGCAATTAAAAAGAAAGCAGAATGGGCCTTAAAATGGATAGAATCAGATTCTTTCGCAGAAAGGTTAATTGCTTTTGCAGCTGTTGAAGGAATTTTCTTTTCTGGAGCTTTTTGTTCTATTTTCTGGTTAAAGAAAAGAGGATTATTACCAGGTCTTACATTTTCTAATGAATTAATTTCAAGAGATGAGGGAATGCATTGTGATTACGCGGTTCATTTACACAACCACCACATTGTTAGTAAAGTCCCAAAAGAACGTATTAGAGAAATTATTGTGGACGCTCTAAATATTGAGAGAGAGTTTATCACAGAGTCTTTACCAGCAAGCTTAATAGGAATGAACGCAAAGTTAATGACTCAATACCTTGAGTTTGTGACTGATAGATTACTAGGAGAGTTCCATTGTGAAAATGAGTACAACTCCTCCAACCCCTTTGATTTTATGGAAATGATTTCTTTAGAAGGAAAAACTAATTTTTTCGAAAAAAGAGTATCAGAATATCAAAAAGCTGGAGTTAAATCTGGTGGGACAGGAAGTATCAGTTTTGATGCTGATTTCTAGGAGTCTGTTCTAGAAAAAATAGTACCAAAAATTATCTGGTACAAAACCAAATCAAAAAATAATACAATCGCTTTTGCGATTGCAACTAATTAAAAACAATAGCAGCATGTATGTAGTAAAAAGAGACGGCAAAAAAGAGCCAGTGATGTTCGACAAAATCACGGCCAGAGTTAGAAAAATGTGTTACGGTCTTAATAAGATTGTAGATCCAGTAAAGGTAGCCATGCGTGTTATTGAGGGTTTATATGATGGCGTTACCACTCCAGAATTAGACAGTTTAGCTGCCGAAATTGCTGCTACCATGACTACTGCACATCCAGATTATGCAAAGCTAGCTGCAAGAATTGCTGTATCTAACTTACATAAAAACACCAAGAAATCTTTCTCTGAAACCATGGTGGATTTATACGAATATGTAAATCCAAGAACGGGTAAAAAAGCTCCGTTGTTATCTGATGAAGTTTTTAAAATAATAACTGACAATGCCGAGAAACTAGATTCTACAATTATTTATAGTAGAGATTTTAATTATGATTTCTTTGGTTTTAAAACACTAGAGCGTTCATATCTATTGAAGTTAAATGGAATCATCGTAGAAAGACCACAACACATGCTCATGCGTGTTTCTATAGGAATTCATTTAAATGATATTGATGAAGCTATTGCAACATATGAGTTAATGAGTAAGAAGTTTTTTACTCACGCTACTCCTACCTTATTCAATGCTGGTACGCCAAAACCACAAATGTCTTCTTGTTTCTTATTACAAATGCAAGACGATAGTATAGATGGAATTTATGACACACTAAAACAAACGGCTAAAATATCTCAGTCTGCCGGTGGAATAGGACTGTCTATTCATAACGTTCGTGCTACAGGGTCTTACATACGAGGAACTAATGGTACTTCTAATGGAATTGTACCGATGCTAAAAGTTTTTAATGATACAGCCAGATACGTAGATCAGGGAGGTGGAAAAAGAAAAGGATCTTTTGCCATGTATATAGAACCTTGGCATGCTGATATTTTTGAATTCTTAGACTTGAAAAAAAATCACGGGAAAGAAGAAATGAGAGCACGGGATTTATTCTATGCGATGTGGATGCCAGATTTATTTATGAAGCGTGTACAAGAAGATGGAAATTGGACGTTGATGTGTCCAAATGAGTGTCCACACTTATTTGATACTTATGGTGACGAATTTGAAAAACTATATGAAGGTTATGAAAAAGTAGGAAAAGGGAGAAAAACAATCAAAGCAAGAGAACTTTGGGAGAAAATTTTAGAATCTCAAATTGAAACGGGAACTCCTTACATGCTATACAAAGATGCAGTCAATAGAAAATCAAATCACAAGAATTTAGGGACTATTCGTTCTTCAAATTTGTGTACAGAAATCATGGAATATACAGCAAACGATGAGGTAGCTGTATGTAATTTAGCTTCTATTGCTCTACCGATGTTCGTCAGTCAAAACGAGGCAGGAGAAAAATACTTCAATCATAAAAAATTATATGATGTAACTAAGAAAGTAATTAGAAACTTAGATACAGTTATTGATAGAAATTACTATCCAGTAAAAGAAGCAGAAAACTCTAACTTTAGACACAGGCCTGTTGGCTTAGGTGTTCAGGGTCTTGCAGATGCATTTATTATGCTTCGTCTGCCATTTACATCTGAAGCTGCAAAAAAATTAAATCAAGAGATTTTTGAGACCTTATATTTTGCCTCTGTTCAATCTTCTATGGAGATTGCCAAAGCCAAAGAACCGTATTCAACATTTAAGGGGTCTCCAATGTCTGAGGGAGAATTCCAATACAACATGTGGGGAATTAATGATGAAGATCTAAGTGGAAATTGGGACTGGAAAAAATTACGTAAAAATGTAATTAAACATGGAGTTAGAAACTCGTTGTTAGTAGCTCCAATGCCAACAGCATCTACTTCTCAGATTCTTGGGAATAATGAAGCTTTTGAACCATATACTTCTAATATTTATACCAGACGTGTTCTTTCAGGTGAATTTATTGTCGTAAATAAGCACCTTTTAGAAGACTTGGTAGAGATGGAATTATGGGATAATAATATGAAAGAAGAGATCATGCGAGCAAATGGATCTATCCAACATATAGACAAAATTCCACAAGAATTAAAAGAATTATATAAGACTGTTTGGGAAATGAGCATGAAAGATATTATAGATATGGCTCGTCATAGAGGGTATTTTATAGATCAGTCACAATCCTTAAACTTATTTATGCAAGATGCAGATTTTGCAAAATTAACATCAATGCATTTCTACGCATGGAAATCTGGATTGAAAACAGGAATGTATTATTTAAGAACAAAATCTGCGGTGAATGCAATTCAGTTTACGCTTTCTAAAGAAAAGAAAGAAACAACTCAAGAAGAAGACGCACCGATGACGCCAGAAGAATTTAAAGCAATGGTAGAATCTTCAAAAAATGGAGGACCTGATGATGATTGCTTAATGTGTGGTTCTTAGAAACTAGTTAATATTACAGGTTTAAAAAAGAATCTCAACTATATTGAGATTCTTTTTTTATATATATCAAAATCACAAGACTTATGATGAATTGGGAACAATTACTTTCTTTAAAACGGTTTGGAGACATTCAAAAACGTCCAAGAGCCAAACAAGACGAAACACGTTTGGGTTTTGAAGTAGATTTTGATAGAATCATATTCTCTGAAGCATTCAGAAGTTTACAAGATAAAACTCAGGTAATTCCACTTTCAGAAACAGATTTTGTTCACACTAGACTTACCCACAGTCTAGAAGTATCTGTAGTTGGAAGAACTTTGGGGAGAAGAGTTGGAAAAGTCTTACTAGAAAGACATCCAAATTTAGTAAAACTAGGGTATACCTTCAATGATTTTGGAGCTATTGTTGCTGCAGCCTCTGTGATGCACGATATTGGAAATCCTCCATTTGGGCATTCTGGAGAAAAGGCAATAGGAGAATATTTTAAGACAGGTAAAGGAATTCAACACAAAAAAGAGTTAACGCCAAAGGAATATCAAGATTTAGTAGATTTTGAAGGGAATGCAAATGGGCTTAAAATTTTAACTGAAAACAGAGAGGGCATCTACGGAGGGTTGCGTCTTTCTTATGCTACACTTGGAGCATTTATTAAATACCCCAAAGAATCGTTACCTAAAAAACCGACAAGTCATATAGCAGATAAAAAGTATGGATGTTTTCAGTCAGAAAAAGAGTCTTTTTTAGATATAGTTGAAGATTTAGGGTTAGTTAAAAAATCTAAAACAGAAGCTATTAGTTATCATAGACACCCATTAACTTTTTTAGTAGAAGCTGCAGATGATATCTGCTATACTATTATAGATTTTGAGGATGGAATTAATTTGGGCTTAATAGAAGAAGAATTTGCATTAGAGTATTTAATCAAATTAGTAAAAAACACCATCGATATAAAAAAATACCATTCATTAAAATTTAAAAAAGATAGAGTCAGTTATTTAAGAGCATTAGCTATTAATACTTTAATTAATGAAGCCGTTGATATTTTCTTAGCGAATGAATCTGCTATTTTAAAAGGATCTTTTTCTTCATCATTATTAGATAAATGTGCCTATGAAGCGCAAATTAACGACATTATAAATATTAGTGTTTCAAAAATATACAAGAGTCAAGAAGTAGTAGAAAAAGAAGTGGCTGGGTATAAAATTATAGCCGATTTATTAGACATTTTTGTAACTGCCATAAACAATCATCAAACAGGAACCTTATCTAATTATGACGCTCTACTACTTAATTTGCTTCCAAAAGAATTTATGATTAGTTCTGAATCTACGTATGAAAGAATTATGTCTATTTGCACGTATGTTTCAAGAATGTCAGATAGTTACGCTATTAGAATTCATAAAAAGATACAAGGAAGTATTATGTAATAAAAGGGATTAAACCTAAGAGAATCAAAATATCTTTTAAGATAAACTTTGGATGACTTGTTTAATAGACGCTGAGTCTATTCCATTTATTTTTTGTAATTCATCAATTGTTCCGTGCTCAATAAAATTATCATTTATTCCTAAAATAGTTACGGAGTTTTTATAGTTGTGGTTGGCCATAAACTCTAGAATAGCTGAGCCAACTCCACCTTTTTTTACACCGTCTTCAATGGTAATGATATGATTAAAATTAGCACATATTTTATGAAGTAATTTTTCATCTAGAGGTTTTGCAAATCGAAGGTCATAATGAGCAACAGTAGGAAAATCTTCTAGCGCTTTGGTACTATTTTTTGCAGTAGTTCCAATAGAAAGCACGGCAATATTTTTTCCTTCTTGCAAACAAACTCCTGTACCTATTTCAATAGCTTCAAAAGGACCTTCCCAATCTATCATCACACCTCTTCCTCTTGGATAACGAATAACTATTGGATATGGAAGCCCTAGTTGAGCGGTATATAAAATATTTCTAAGTTCTACTTCATTTCTTGGTGCAAAAACAACCATATTAGGAATTGCTCTCATGTAGGCTAGATCAAAAACTCCATGATGAGTTGCCCCATCTTCACCAACCAATCCAGCTCTGTCTAAACAAAAAATAACTGGCAAATTTTGCAAAGCAACATCGTGTATTATTTGGTCATACCCTCGCTGAATAAATGTAGAATAAATGGCACAAAAAGGCATCATTCCTTGGGTAGCCATCCCTGCTGCAAGTGTAACTGCATGTTGTTCGGCAATGCCAACATCAAAAGTACGCTTAGGAAACTTTTCTAACATTAATTTTAAAGAACTTCCAGTAAGCATGGCAGGAGTGATTCCAATAATTTTTTTATTTTGTGCTGCCAATTCAACAATGGTTTTTCCAAAAACGTCTTGATATTTTGGAGGAGTAACTTCGGTGCTTTTAGGAACTAATTCTCCTGTTTTAGCATCAAATTTTCCTGGAGCATGATATTTTACTTGATCTTTTTCTGCTAGATCTAATCCTTTCCCCTTGATGGTATTGATATGCAAGAATTTGGGACCTTTTTTATTTTTTAAACGGCTCAATTCTTTAAGTAATCCATCTAAATCATGGCCATCAATAGG
>Ga0208948_1001252_pt1 | contig 10770 bp, 8 predicted proteins | sample AOAMet11_17_M020_2_FD_188228 | JGI IMG/M metagenome (GOLD analysis project Ga0208948, IMG submission 188228) | Ammonia-oxidizing marine microbial communities from Monterey Bay, California, USA - CAN11_17_M020 (SPAdes) | ecosystem: Environmental > Aquatic > Marine > Intertidal zone | place...
AAAGGCGATTACTATAGTTCCCACCGCTAAATTGCAATGCTCCAGATGCAATCAAAACGTACTTGTTACAAAGCCCAGGTGGTGAAATTGGTAGACACGCTAGCTTCAGGTGCTAGTGCTCTTACGGGCGTGGAGGTTCAAGTCCTCTCCTGGGCACCAATCTATTTAAGACAGCTAGGCCTTATATTGAGGCCTAGCTGTCACTATGTTGGGACTACTGCCTTTCATAGCCTTTCAGGATCTGCACTTGAGTTGTATTTACAATTGTTCGCTTACTACCCACAGCAGCATTGAATCTTGCAAATGCAGGATGAGTTAAAAGCTGTTCGCTTATAGATGAGAGTTCGGGTATTGAGCGAGCTCCTGTCCAAACCCAGTGTGAGAACTTGTCACGACCAAAATAGATAGCGCCCAAACCGTAAGAACGAAGGTCTATATCCTTGGATGCTGCTTTCATCATTTTCATATAAGCTCCAGCATAAGCTGCTTGGTCTTGAGGTTCGACGATGATGTCAAATTTTGAAAAGACCGTATCTTGAGTCCAGTCATTCTCATCAATAGGTGCTGCGCCCATGTACTGCATAACTGGTGTGGTGCCTGAAGCCGCTAACTCCTGCAAGAAAGTTATAGCATCTGGGCAGCTACGCATTATTTCTGCTGCTTTGGACTGATCATTAGAATTTTGGAATGTATTGATAATGAAGTGGGTTGAGGGATACGCACCATTAAACATTTCTTGGGCTAACGCAACATCAGCCGGGTACTGCTTCCCACAATCTGAAGCCCAAAATCTATCCATCGCAGTGACTACCGCAGCTGGATTACTCGCTTGGATGTGGTAAAAAGCATAATAAGGTCCACTATCTTGATAATCTTCGGCCCATGCGAAGCTTGAAAATACTATAGAAACTAACAGTGCTAAAAATTTCATTTTATATTACCCCGTATATTAAGAATCCGTATGTCAATTCAGTATAGTAGGGATTTTTTAGTTCGTCATTGAATCTTTTGATCTACCAAAGGACTCCAAGTTTCACTCTAAACCGTTAAAGAAGCGAAATAGCTTCATGTCTTTAGTGACCGAGTTAATGGAACCTATTGAGCCAAAACAGCCTGCAAAATAATCACCAAAAACAACATCAGAGAGAGCCCTCTCCAAAAAGCTAGGGGGTTTCTCTCGATTAAAGGTTGGCGATCTTGGGGCTTGAAACTTTTATTAGGTGTTCTTAGATCAAAAATAAATTCAGATACTTCATGATAACGCTTTAGGGGTTTTACGCTTACGGCTTTTCGTAGGGTTTCTTCAACCCAGTAGGGCAAATCGACGCCATATTCTGAAATAGGAATGTAACTTAACTTCTTCTGCTCTAGCCTAGATCTTGCCTTAGAGACTTTAAGACCATACGGAAACTGTCCTGACAGCATCTGATAGGCGATAACCCCCAGTGAAAATATATCCACACGCTGGGTAATAGCATCATTCACAAAGTATTCTGGAGAAGAGTACTGCAAGGTGCCAACGATACCTTCGTTGTTGGGGTGAATGTCTGAGATACCTGCGACTTTGGTGCTGCCAAAATCAATAATCTTTACCGTACCCACAGCATCGATCATTATATTTTGAGGTCTCAGGTCTTGATGAATCATTTCTCGTCGATGGAAAGCCTGAATTCCTTTTGCTATCTGATCAACAATATGACGAACCTGTTCCAGGGAAGGCTTTGGATTATCAATCATCCACTGCATTAAGTTTTGCCCTTCAATATACTCTGACACGGTATAGAGAAAGTTTTGCTTTCGCACTGGTGGCTTAGCCTTCAAAACATTCGGGTTATCAATTCGCTTGGCGATCCAATCCTCCCGTAAAAGGCTCTCTAAATAATCGGTATCATTTTTTAGCTCTGCGGATGGGAATTTAAGAGCTACATGCTCACCTGACATTTCATCTTTGGCCAAATAGACATGACTTCGGCTACTAATATAAATCGATCTGATAATTTTATAGCCATCAAAATCCATTCTCGGTTCTATCTTTGGAGGAAGTGCCAATTGGTTGATGGCTTGACTAATCTCACTCACTGACATCTCTGGCAATTGTGCGATGCTCACAATCTGCAAGCTAATATTGTCTAAACTCCCTGCATGCAAAGCTTCATGGGCTATATTCTCTGCTAAGGCATCTAACGTATCGTTGTCTGAATTACCATCAAGGCCCTGTAAATGTTGCGACAGACGTTGGTCAGAGACAAACTCGTGGATACCGTCGCTACATAGAAGAAAATAGTCACCTTCTTCAACTGCTCTGTTTACGTAATCAATATCCACCGCATTATGGATACCAAGTGCTCTGGTTAAATAGCTTGTATCATCGGATAGGATACGACGATGATCCTGGGTTAGACATTCGAACCCACTAGCAGAAAAATGATAAATACGCGTGTCACCACAATGGAAGATATGAGCAGTGTGTGACTTGATAACAAGGCCGCTAAAGGTACAGATATAGCCTTTTTCTTTATTGAAACGATGAGGCCCGTTACGGGTCTGGGAAAATAACCAAGAGTTTGTCGCACTCAGTACTTTATGGACTGAGTTTTTGACAGACCAAGCATCTGAAGTACAGTAATAATCATCCAGAAAACTTGACACTGACACCTGACTGGCAATTTGACTGACGTCACTACTGCTAATGCCGTCTGCAATAGCTACAGCGATGCCCTTGCTATTCAACAAGGGTTCTTTGGGTATACAAGCCCCGTAGAAATCCTGATTAATAGCCTTGATGCCGGCATCACTGTATTGCCCTAAAGTGACTGATAATGTTTTCATCATAGTGCTGTCTATTAACTGTAAGTAGCTAAATACTTGGCCTGTCTATAACCTCACCAGGATGCGTAAGGTAAAAACTTTCCGTTTAGTGTCAGCACTACGCGATCGCCTTTAGGACTCTCAATTTTGTCCACTTCCATCGAGAAGTCAATTGCACTCATAATACCGTCACCAAATTTTTCTTGAATGACTTCTTTGAGAGTATCCCCGTAAACGCCAACCACCTCATAGAGACGATATACTAAAGGGTCAGTGGGTACAGTCTGGTCCCATATTTTCGTGGGGAATGCCATCAGTGCAGCTGTGACCTCTTCCCCTAGGCCTAAATAGTTTGTGATGGCAATCGCTTTTTCTTCCGGCGCGCTGTTCATTCCTAAACATGCTGATGTTAACCACACCGGAGACATTGAAAGATCTGTCGCTATCTTTTCCCATGTCAGGGACTTTTCCATTTTGGCTGCAACAATTAAATCAGACATTACTTCTTTGTTCATAGCTTTTTACCTTATGTTATCAGTTAGTCAAGAGAGTGCTGCCGCCTTTATCTTTTTAATAACGAGAGATAAAGGCGGTGAAATAAAGTTGAATTAAACTAGCTTACGCTCTGCGCTAGTTCTAACGTGTGTCCAGTAAAGCGGTAGTCCAACTAACAAGAAGCCACCCACCAGATTACCTAAAACGGTAGGGATTTCATTCCATATTAGATAATCAGAGATAGTGAACTCACCACCCATGATCATAGAGAATGGGAAAAGGAACATATTTACAATAGAGTGTTCAAAGCCCATGAAGAAGAACAGCATGACCGGCATCCACATTGCTGCCATTTTGCTCCCTGCAGATGTTGAAATCATTGCGCCAACAACGCCCATTGATACCATCCAGTTGCACAGCATGCCGCGGATAAAGATAGTGAACCAACCAGAGGTTCCGTGTTCTTGATATCCAAGGGTTCGAGATTCACCTATGCTGCCTACTTTTGCAGCTAAAGCCCCTCCGTCGGTGTTGTAACCGTAGGTCAAAATAAATGAAGCAAAGAAAGCGACTGTCAGTGCGCCGGCAAAGTTGCCAACAAAAACTAACCCCCAATTGCGGAGCATATTAGGAACCGTAGCTCCAGGTCGTTTATCCAGAATAGACAGCGGTACTAGCGTAAAAACACCGGTCAACAAATCAAATTTCATCAGGTACAGCATGATGAATCCAACGGGGAACAATAAGGAGCCAATCAAGAGATTGCCTGTAAAGGTAATCACTGAAATAGCAAAGAATGCCGCTAGTCCAAGGATCGCTCCGGCCATAAAGGCACGGACTAAGGTATCTTTTGTTGACATGAAGAGTTTTGACTCTCCAGAGTCAACCATTTTAGTTACAAATTCACTCGGTTCTATATAAGCCATAATTTTTCTCTAAATAATAAAGTTGGAGGATGGAAGTTCAAGCAATTGGGGAATTGCAAAAAGAATGCCAACTCAGTTATTCAGGGAATTTGCTATCTATTTAGATATTTTGGAGTCTAAAATGTCATTTTTTGTGGCAAAAAAATATTGTTATGGCCTGCCAATGCACCGCCATTGTGCAATTAATAAGCTAGGTTTGGGACAGAATGAACCAATATCAAAGAATATGAAAAAAAGGCTCTGATTGTTGGTCAGAGCCTTTTTTCATTCAGATTAAAACGTGTAATCCAACTTCACGGTAACATTTCTGGGTCGAGCATAAATAGCATCATAGGCGATACCATCCAGTGCTCCTTGAGAGGCTAGCTGAACAAACGTTCTTGCTAAAGGAATCGTGCCGCCAACTGTCTTGATACGCTCATCAGTCAGATTATCCCCTATGATGGAGACTCTCCATTTTCCATCCGAGCTTTCTAGGCCAAGTACTAACCCTAGTTTTGAATAGCCATCCTCTTTGATATTTTTATCTAGGTTAGTAGTAATGAAGTATTCAGATGAGTGATCAACATTTACATTGGCGTCAAAAATCCAGCCATTTGCTAAAACGCTCTCATAATCAATTCCAATATTGCCCGTAGTTTCAGGAGCCATAATTACCGTAGCACCTGACCGGTCGCAGTAGATACCATTGGTAGGAGCCTCGCCATAGGCGCACTGGCTATTTTTCCAATCCGTGAATTTATAATCTAGACTTGCAACTGATGCATAAAACTCAAGGCCGTCGGCAATCAGATAACGACCCTGTATCTCAATTCCATCAAGTTCAGCTGCAGAGGCATTACCAACTTTAAATCCTAAGACACCATCAAACACACTAGTTTGAAGGTCATCATACTTCGTTGAGAAAAGAGTAACATCTAGCTGGGCCCTGTCAGACTTCATTTTGTAGCCCCATTCAATATTTCTAGCTTCTTCTTTTTCAAATTCCCAACCACCATAACTTGAAACAAGAGGAGTTCCTGGAATGGAATTACCCCTGATATCAAAACCACCCGCCTTTGATCCTTCTGTATAAGAAATATAGGTCTGAGATTCATCACTTAGGTCATAGCTCAACCGCACCATTGGATCAAAAGATGACTCACTCCTATCACTACTAATACTATGAGGACCAACGTTCAAAACAGCTGCCCAAAGTACATTTAGCATAGGGGAACCATCTAAGGCAGATCCTGGAGGCGCTGATAATGTGAGATCTCGACTACCGTCTTTATCCTCTTGAGTGTAACGAGCGCCAACTGTCAGCCGCCAATCTCCTTCTAGATCAATGTCAGCTTGCCCGAAAACCGAAGCCATGTCTGAGGATTGTTCATAAATTCTATCCCAGTTAGTCCCAACTAGCATGGATACCGGAGGCCCTGCTAACGCAAGAAAAGATCCTAATGGAACATAATCTGTGACATCAACATCGGAAGATTGGAAGTATGCCCCTACGATGTAGTCGACATCTTCGCCGCCTGCTGAGGTATAACGCACCTCTTGAGACCACTGCGAGTATTTTTCTGACTGGCTTGTACCATCTAAAATCTGCAATCCGACATAATCAACATCAAGTACTTCATAGGTATCATATTCAACGAACCCTGAAATTGAAGTAATTGAGCCACCATTGGCTGTGGGGTAATTTCCAGTTAAAACAAAATTGTCCAAAGAATTTTCACTTCTAACATCACCACTGGCTCTTACCCAGTCTTCGTCTGTCTCAACCGCGATAGGGCCAGCGAAAACAAGTCCATAACCATCTTGAGGGGCAATTGCCTCCATGGCGTAGCCATGAGAATCGAAATCAGCTTGTTCGACTTTAAGATTAAAATCCATAGCCCCAACAGCCCACTCTAGCTGACCCCTAACATAGGTCTCATCTCTTGAAGGCTCAATTCTGTCTAAGTATTCATTACGAATCCATCCATCCATTTCTCTATGAGAGACAGTTAAACGCCCTAAAACAGATTCTGATAGTGGGCCAGATAAAACCAGCAAAGATCTCGATTCATCATGCTCAGACTCATAAGAAGCTGAAATTTTGCCTTCAAATTCTTCAGTCGGTTTAGCCGTGGTGATGCTGACGACTCCCCCTATGGCATTCTTCCCAAATAGAGTTGGTTGCGGTCCTCTAAGAACCTCGACACGAGCCAAGTCCACCAAAGGAACTCGCGCTAGCTGACTTCGCCCATAAGAAACACCGTCAACACTTAATGGAACAGACTGTTCAAAACCTTTATTGGCTCCTGATCGAACGCCTCTAATACTAATCGAGGTATCTATCTGAGTCTCAGCAACATAAAAATTTGGTACTGAAGTCGCAAGAGAGGATAAGTTATCTACACTTCTATCTTCAATTGACTCTCCACTTACTGCTGAGACTGATATTGGAACATCCTGAAGGCTCTGCTCCCGAATTTGGGCTGTGACAACAATTTCTTCGAGCGTTTGTGATAGCAAAGTCGACATAGAAAATATACTGGTCGCCATGATCACTGCTTTTACTGCTATTTTAGTTTTAATATTGCTCATTATTTTTCCCTCGCGCGCATCTAACATTTATGATGATTAACTCTAATTAGGTCTATTTATGCAACTATGCTCTAATTAGGTCTGTTTATGCAAGCTTATATGCTCAACTGGATAAAAATAGTCGGATGCGAATAATTACATGTAGAGGGTATTGGCTTTGACTAACACTCAGTAATATTAACTGGCACCTCTAATACATGAATAGCTAGGCCGCCTCGAGCGGTTTCCTTGTAGCGATTGTGCATATCTTCGCCGGTTTTTCTCATGGTGAGAATCACCTTGTCCAAAGATACAAAGTGGGACCCATCGCCACTCAAGGACATCCTTGCAGCATGAATTGCTTTTACAGAGGCCATCGCATTGCGCTCGATACATGGCACCTGAACCAAACCACCCACTGGATCACAGGTCAGTCCAAGGTTGTGCTCCATACCAATTTCAGCGGCATTCTCCACCTGTTGAGGTGTTCCACCCATCACCGCAGTCAGGGCGCCTGCAGCCATGGAACAAGCGCTGCCAACCTCTCCTTGGCAACCCACCTCTGCCCCGCTGATTGAGGCATTTTTCTTATACAAAATACCGATTGCTGCTGCGGTGAGTAAGAACTGACTTACACCTGTGTCACTTGCTCCGGGAACAAAACGCATATAGTAGTGCAGTACGGCGGGGATAATACCCGCCGCGCCATTAGTAGGGGCGGTGACTACTCGCCCTCCTGCCGCATTTTCTTCATTCACAGCAAGTGCATAAAGAGTCACCCAATCCAATACTGTTAACGGATCAGATAGAGCGGCCTCGGGTCTGCTGAGTAATTTGATCTTAAGTTCACTGGCTCGTCGCTTTACTTTTAGACCGCCTGGCAATATTCCCCTGGTACTGACGCCATTATCAACGCACTCTTGCATCGCTGACCAAATTTTAAAGAGGTTCAGGGTAATCTCTTCCTCACTTCGCCACGCTAACTCGTTCTCCCACATCAGCTGAGAAATGGTCAACCCTGTTTTATCGCACAATGCTAATAAATCATGGGCAGAATCAAAGGGGTATGGGATAGATGTGTTGTCCTCAACAATACAATCTGCGGATGCTGCAGCCTCATCAACCACAAAGCCACCGCCAACAGAGTAGTAAACCCTTTCTTGTATAAGATTTTTATCAGCATCAAAGGCCGAAAACTTCATTCCATTGGGGTGATAGGGGAGTGACTTTTTTCGATGCAATACAAGGTCGTTCTTTTGGCTGTATTTAATAGAGTACTCTCCAGCCAACATGATCTTTCCATTGGAGAGAATATCCTCCACCCGCCTATCGATCGACCTGACATCGATCGTTTCAGGGAGCTCTCCTTCCAGACCCATCATGACTGCACCAGGGGTACCATGACCCTTACCCGTTGCTCCCAGCGAGCCATACATTTCGGCTTTCACTCGAACAACTGAGCCAAGTTCTGCGCTCTCGCGAAGTCCTTTAATAAAGCCATGGGCCGCACACATGGGCCCCACGGTGTGCGAGCTAGATGGGCCTATACCAATCTTAAATAGGTCGAAAACGCTGATTGACACCAAAACTCTCCTTTTAAACACCCCACGAGTGGTTCATCGCAAGTAATTTATGATTAATTAGTACACACAGCACGAATAAAACCGAGCTACTGTGGAACAAAGGACGCCAGTATGCGTGAAGTTTCATTTGCGACGCTGTCACTGATGCGACACCATCACTCAACAGAACGACCAATAATCCGCGAAAAGTCAGATGGAAGGGGGCAAACTCGCTCTCAGGCAAGAAACCTAGGTTGCATAGGCAAATTCAGGAATCGTGCGTCTAAAGCGGAAGTACATAAATAAATATAGACTCATGGCCACAAGAGCCGCGGCCGAACACATAACAAAAACGCCTGAGTAACCTAGGTTTAAACCTAGAATCGATGCGGCCATATTAGGCCCAATAATCTGACCAAGGCCCTGAGCGCCGGGCATCAAAGAGGCGAATCTACCAGTTTTATCAACATTGGCAATGGTCGACATTTGATAAACATCAATGAAGATCCACAAACAATTAAACGAGAAGACACTAATCAGAATGTTTTTATCTGTAATGCCATTAGCAAGCATGCCAACAATTACCGACATAGTTATCAGGGTAACAAGTAAAGGCCTAAGCAACCCGTAACGACTACTCAGTATAGTGGCAAATAGACAGCCCACTAAACTACAAAATGAGGACCAGGTTAATACTTGTCCCACCCATTCAGAATCAGCTTGGTCTGCAGTGGCGGCCAATTCTATATAGGTCCAGTAGGCGCCAATATTAATATAAGTTATCACCATAGCAACCAAGCATAACCAAGGAACGTAAGCCGGTATATTTTGGTTAACTAATTTGCTATCCAATACCATTGGCGCCTCAGATGATTCTTCGGGAGCACGCGCGGGGATCCAGCCTATAAACGCCAGAGTAATTAAAAAACAAACTATAAATACCGTATAAATGCCAGACATAGACAGCAAAGGTAAGAAGTGCATTTCCAATGCTTGAGAAAAAGCAAATGCAAACAACATAGCATTGTATGCCCGAGCCGGCTTGGAACTTGCACCTAAACAGGACACTGCAACGGCTGTATAAATACCACTTCCTAAACCGGATAAAAACCGCAACCAAAGGACCTGATCATAATCTACAATACTGATACACAAAGCATTGGCGATCACTGCCAATGACAGGCCCACCAGCACTAACATCCGCCTATTGACCTTGGCGATAAATATTGCTGTGACTACCGCACCAACTGACAAACCACCCAGATCAGCACCTGCAACTCGCCCCACCTCCACCTCGGAAAAACCCAGTAGAGTGACCCAGGCGGTACTGATCACCGGAATACCCACCAAAACACCATAACCAACCAAGGTCATATAGAGGCTAATCGCAATAGACTTCCAACTGTCAAAAGGGTTTTTTAACCCCGTATTTGGCGCATCGGTTTCACTCATTGCTCTACCTCTATGTTATTTGGATTGAAACTAATTAAGCCGGCTATCAAAAGCTCTAACAATGACCCCGCGAGTGTCAGCGGGGTCAATCACAGCATCAATTTCCAGATGCGAGGCGGCCTCAGTGGCTTTACCTTGTTCGTACATTTGTTCAAGTAATTGGGCAAATAAAGTCTCTCTCTCTTCTTTATCGGCTACAGCCTCAAGCTCTTTCTTAAAGCCTAATCGCACCGCTCCTTCAAGCCCCATTCCGCCAAACTCACCGCTCGGCCAGGATGCACTGTAAATAGGCTTATGAAAACTACCGCCCGCCATAGCCATGGCACCAAGGCCATAACCTTTGCGCAAAAATATAGTAACCAGCGGCGTACTTAGTTTGGCGCCAGCAACAAATAACTGCGCCATTCGACGCACCGCGGCCTGCTCTTCACTAGCGGGGCCCACCATGAAACCAGGGCTATCACAAAGGGACAAAATGGGTATCTCAAATTTATCACAGAGAGTGATAAAGCGTGCAGTTTTTTCGGCGGCCTCTGCATCTACTGCACCACCAAGCATGCGACAGTCATTAGCGATCAAACCAATCGCTCTACCCTCGATTCTGGCAAAACCAGTAATCACAGCGCAACCATAGTCTTTGGTTAGCTCTATAAAACTTTCAGTGTCTACCAAGGAATTAATAATTGAGCGCACATCATAAACATAACGCCTATCAGCGGGCATCATATCGCGCAGCACGAGTTGGTCTGGGGACTGCCAATCTTCGTTATCTCCCTGAAAATAACTTAAACACTGCTTGGCTAACTCTGTCGCATGGCTCTCATCATCTGCCACTAAATCAACCACACCATTTTCTGCCTGAATCTTAATAGGCCCGATATCAGTTGGTGAAAAGCTACCCAAGCCTCCCCCCTCAATCATTGCTGGCCCAGCCATACCGATCCATGAACTTTTGGTGGCAATTCGGATATCTC
>Ga0208948_1001256_pt1 | contig 10757 bp, 8 predicted proteins | sample AOAMet11_17_M020_2_FD_188228 | JGI IMG/M metagenome (GOLD analysis project Ga0208948, IMG submission 188228) | Ammonia-oxidizing marine microbial communities from Monterey Bay, California, USA - CAN11_17_M020 (SPAdes) | ecosystem: Environmental > Aquatic > Marine > Intertidal zone | place...
ATGAAATCTGATTTTCTGCTTGAGTAAGATCTACAGTTGGGTTTGGATCTCCAGTAACAATACAATAATTAATTTCTACACCAGTATTAACAACTGGCAAAGGATCTACAATTAATTCAAAGGATTTAAAAGTGCTACTAGCAGAGTCATCAGAGACAGTGTAACACAGTGTAGGATCGTTGTTATTTTCAATTCTAACATACACTGTTTGAGAAGTAGTAATCTGATAATCTGCATCCTTATCAATAGCATTAGTAGTACTACTTGTTTGCGCATCTAAAATATCTGTATGATAGGATATGGTATACTCGCCAGGATTGGTAACATCTGTTAATATTTCAGCATCTTTTGTATTTAAAAGGAAACTAGACTTCCCATCAGTATCTGATCCTGAAGCAGTATCATCACACAACCTATAAACTGTTGGTTGAGTTAGAACAGGAGTATCAGTTACTTTAAGTTTAAATTCAACAGTAGTAAAACACGTGGTGTTATTACTATTATGAATTCTAGCGTAGATTGTTGGATTGTTTGAGGTATTTACTCGATATGGGTTAGCAATAATATTAGCAGTAGTATTTGCTTCTGCATCTGGTAAATTATCAAAATACAATACATCAAAAGCTGAAGTATCTAAAGAAGGATCTAACCCATTTAGTATTTGAGGAGTTTGATCTGCTTGTAGATCAAAATCTAGAAAACCAGCTCTGTCTTCATCACAACGATTAATATCTGATGGAGCTGTTATAACAACTGGAGTAGCATCTACTATCAATTTAAAGGATTTAAAAGTACTACTAACAGAGTCATCAGAAATTGCATTACAATCTGCATTGGCAATATTTTCTACTCTTACATACACTGTTTGGGAATTTGTTACTGGATAGTCTGTATCTTTATCAATTGCATTGGAAGTACTACTAGTTTGAGCATCTAAAATATCTGTATGATAGGATATATAATAATCACTTGGATTAGTAACACCTGTTAATATTTCGGCATCTTTTGTATTAAGTAAAAAACTTGAAACTCCATCAGTAGCTCCTCCGGCAGATGTAGTATCATCACATACTCTATATTCTGTTGGTTGTGTAGGAGAAGGTATATCTGTTACTTTTAGTTTAAAACTTGTAATTGCAAAACAAGTGTTAGGGGCTGCAATGTTTTGAACTCTGGCATAAATTGTTTCTTCAATAAAGGCAGCTTGATTTGTGTATAGATTGGGAATAGAGACTCCACCAGTATTTGCCTCATCTTCATCATTGTAGTAGATAACTTCAAAAGCAGTTAAATCTACGGAAGGATCAAAACCAGAGAGAATAGTTGAATTTTGTTCAGTTACTAAATCAAACTCAATAAACCCATCACTATCTGTATCACATCTGTTTATATCATCTGGTGTTGATGCTATTGCTGGTTCAAAAACTTCTATATTAAAAATGGCATTGTATTCAGTAATGTCTCCACAAGAATTTGTCAATTCTATTTTTAGCGTGTAAGTACCATTATTAGCTGTCGTTAAATTTAATAACTCTAAACTATCTGAAGATGAAATGATAGTTGTAGTTGTACCATCGTTAAAACTCCATTCAAAAGCAGGAGTTGAGCCACCAGCGATTACATCAGGATCTGTAATAACAAAAGTAACATTATCTCCAATGCAATATTTTAAGTCTTGGTTATTAATTGTTGTTCCTGAGTCATCAGATATATCTATTGGTAGAAGTAAAGAAGATATAAATGGAGGAAGACCTTGGGTAGATAAACGACCATCCAAATCAATAGCATCTTTTGTAAAAATGATGTCTGCAGCATTAGCTGTTGGATTTTCTATCACATCTAAGGAAGTTGCAAAACCAGCTGGTTGAGCGTACGTAGTGGGTATTGTTGCGTAAATTTTACCATCAGGACCCAATTGAATTGCTCCTCTAAAGCCACCATCAGGATATTCAAAACTTCCACCAATTTGTTCGTGAATTAGAAATTTGGAGTCTGGAATGTTTGTAGCTGTTAAATCAAATTGGAAAAGTTTGTAATCAACCGGAGGGGCATTTGGAAATCTAAAATCAGAAACAGTAGATATGTATAGTTTTTTTGAATCTACTGAGAATTCAGCTCCATATGGTTGTCCATCACCCGGGAAACCTCCAACTACAAATATTTCATCGTTTATAACTTCACCAGTTAAACTATTGAAATTATATAAAATTGCTTCTTCTGGACCTTGATTTGCAACTGCTAACTTTGTACCGTCAGGGGATAGTTTTAAATATCCTCTTTCATCTACTCTAGTTGATACATTTGAAATTATTGGTGTAGAATCAACTCCATTAGAATCAACTAAATAAGAATAAAAATTATTGTTAAATGCAGTAACTACCCAAAATGTATTACATTGTTGTCCTTTAACTGCTGCTACTTTCTCAGTCCAATTTCCGCCCTGTAATTCAACAAAAAAACTTCCATCACCGTTTTCATCAATTAATTGACCACTACCACCGTTCAAAGACATGTCTATGGTATAATAATTAAAACCTTTTGAACTGTTATTGTCTGTTACAGTAAAAAGGTAGTAAATTGAATCAGATGATGGTTTTGGTATAATCATTCCTGATTGAGCAGCAGAGGGGTCACCTAATAAATTATTTCCTAAACTTCCATCTGTGTATGTCATTATATCATGGTTCTTATCCCACACAGTAATACCGTCTGAATAAAATAATAAATTTCCATCAGCATCAGAAAATGTTGAGCATCCTTCCAAAGTACTTAATTCACCATCCAAGAGTGCTTTAGGTGGTGTAAAATTAAAATCTATACCTGCATTTTGGCCAAAATACCAAACATTAGCTTGTTTTTGAGAATATGTATGTAATCCAATAAAAAGTAAAAAAAGAGTGATGGTTTTTTTCATTTATAAATGACATTAAAATGGTAACCAAATATAGGAGATTTTTTTCTTAATAAAAGGTTATATTAATCCTTTGATCACTGTTTTTAAATTAAACAATAAATTGCATGTTCATGCAGATTTTAATGGCTTAAAATAAATTATAAATCTCTTTTTTTTAACAATGCATAAGAACCGTAAATAAAGATAAAAGTCCAGGCCATCACTATCATGATATTTAAAAATTCAACATCATAACTTTTATTTATTTGTTCCCCAACAGAACTTACTACAGACCGTACAGCCCCTAATCTAGAAAAGGGTTCCTTTATTAAATTTGACATTGCCTCGAAAGGCAAAAACATCATTACATTATTAACGCTCTCTGAGATAGATTCTGAACCTCTAAAAGTATAAAATAAGAACCCTTTAAAAATACTTTCTAAAATAAGCCACACAAACATTGCTCCAACTGCAAAGGCTGATCTTTTAACCAAAATACCAAAGAAAAGTCCAAAAGAAAAGAAGCCTACCAACTTAATAAAAAAACCTAGAAGGTATTCGAGATCAGTAAAAATAATGCTAAATTCATTGTAATCAGAATATATGAAGCCCAAAATTAAAGAGACAATGAAAACAAAAAATGTTGAAATGCCAGCTAAAACAATAACGGTGTAGAATTTAGATAATATAAACTCTTTTTTACTTAGGCCGTCTATTAAGTTTTGCTTAAGCGTCTTATAGCTGTATTCATTTGAAATCATTGAAACTATAACTAACAATAAAAAAAACTTAAAAAGAGATGCCATATAGGTATTAAAGTGCCATATGTAGGGGAAATTAAAAATACCCATGTCAGCTAAATGAAATTTAATAATACCAATATCAAATTTTATGATAGCTATTAGTGCAATAGAAGTGAGTAACCCAAAATATATTAACGTAAGTATTCTGCTAGGTTTATTGTATTTGAATTTATGAAATTCTATAGAGAGTAATCGTAACATGTTTAAGCGTTGTATTTAATTAGTGTTTGTTAAATCAAGGAATTGTTCCTCTAAGCTAGGTTTTCTTTTTACCAAGTGAGAAACTGTTATTCCATTTTTAAACAAGTAGTTATTAATCTCAGAGGCTTCCATTTCTGTAGTTAAATGTGCAACAATGAGATCTCCTTCCTCTTTAACAGACCCAATATTGCTATTGTTATTTAAAATGGAAATCAATTTATTTTTAGGTTCATTTGTGTTGAGTTCAAATAAACCGTGAGAGGCACTCATTTCGTCAACTCTACCACTATATAATTTTACTCCTTCTCTTATAACAACCACATGACTACAAACTTTCTCTACTTCATCTAAGAGATGCGATGCTAGTAAGATGGTTGTCCCATTTTTTGCTATATTCTGAATAATTTCTCTTATTTCATGGATACCTTGAGGATCTAGTCCATTTGTTGGTTCGTCTAATATTAAAATTTCTGGATTATTTAATAGAGCAGATGCTATGGCTAATCTTTGCTTCATTCCTAAAGAATAGGTTTTGAATTTACTATCTCTTCTTTCGAAGAGATTAACAATCTTTAATTTCTCATTTATTTTTTCTGTAGATATATCTTTTATTTTACAAATCAATGATAAATTTTGAATGGCAGTCATATAAGGATAGAAGTTTGGTCTTTCTATGATAGCACCAACTTTTTTTAAGGCTTGATGAGTTGAAAGATTTCCATCAAACCAACTAAATTCCCCCGAAGTTTTATTAACCACATTTAAAATAATTCCTAGAGTGGTAGATTTTCCACTTCCATTAGGACCTAGAATACCATATACATTTCCTTTTTGAATATCAAAGGATAAGTTATTTACTGCGTGAACTCGACCAAATCTTTTGTCAAGATTTTTGAGTGATAAAATTGTTTCCAATATCTTAATCTATTAAATTCTTATAATGAGACGAGTATGTATGTGTGTTGTTACATGTAAGTCAGCTAAATTTCTAAACAACACAAAATAAAGCTTAATAGATTTTATTAGTATTGATCAAAATCTATATCATCCAAACTTTCAAAGTCATTGTTAAAATCACTGCCATAATCATCTTCAAAATCATGATTAGATTGTTCTGCAATAAATTCTTTTTCAGGAGCTTCTTTAGGAATTTGACCAACCGATAAAATGGTTTTAGGTAAATTGTCTTGGTTGTCTGCAGTTACCTCTATAACTTCAACGTAAAAAGTCCACATTTTTAAAAAATCATAGACATAAATTAATTTATCTCCTGAAGTTGGAATGGCGCTTTTTATAAAACAATTTTTCATAAATATGCCATCTCCAGCCTCAGACATATTAAATAAAGGAATTTCTTCTCCTTCATTCCACTCATCGTCAGTTCTGTAAAATGAAGCCATTTCTGATCCACCAAAATCAAAAGCTTTAGCAATGGTAAAGTGCAGTGTTTCTAAATTTAAATGATCATCAACAAGTATCGTTCTAATGATATCTTCTTTTGTGTCTAGGATAACTCTAATTTTATACATCTTCTATTGCTAATTTCATCTTCAAAATTACAATATTTTATGTGTATTTTTGCCAAATAAAAGAAATAGCATGAATAAAAGTGAGATTTTAAAAGGTTTTAATAAAAATTCTGCAAACACGTTAATGGAAACTCTTGATATTGAGTACATAGATGTTGGTGAAGATTTTCTGACTGCTAAAATGCCAGTAAACTCAAGAGTTCATCAGCCATATGGTCAACTTCATGGGGGAGCAACTGCTGCTCTTGCAGAGTCTGTTGGTAGTGCCGCTTCACATTTTTTTATCGATAGAGATAAGCAGTTTATAAATGGAATTGAATTAACTATCAATCATATAAAAAGTAAAAAAGAGGGTGAGGTATATGCAACTGCAAAAAATATTCACAAAGGAAGGTCTACTCATTTGTGGGAGGTTAGAATTGTTGATGAAAAAAAACAATTGATTTCAATTTGCAAAATGACAAATATTGTTCTTCAAAAAAAATAATTTAGAATTCCAAAATAGTTAAATTGAGTTCAATTTTTAAAAAAATTTTAGCATCTCATCAAAACAATCTTCCATTTGTTAGTTTTAGAAAACCCAATTCTAAAAAAATACATACATACATATGTGAAGATTCCTCAATTAAATACTCAGAATCTTATAAGGAGGAAGGTTTTGTATTTGCCCCTTTTCATAACCTAAATCCTTCAATCATTTTTTTAAAAAGTAAATCTAAAATTTATGAAGATGAATTTGTGAATGATTCTATGAATTTATCATCTAATAGTTTTCATCAACCCATTTCAGATAAAAAAAGACATTTAGATTTAGTCATCAATGGAATAGATGCAATTAAAAATAACCAATTTAAAAAAGTTGTACTATCAAGAAAAGAAATTGTTGAGTTAGATAGTATAGATATTTTATCAATCTTTCAAAAATTACTTTATAAATATGAAAATGCATTTGTTTATGTTTGGTTTCATCCAAAAGTTGGTTTATGGATGGGTGCTACTCCTGAAAGGTTGGTTACTTTAAATAAAAGAGAGTTTCATACTACTGCCTTAGCAAGCACCCAAGTTTTTGAGAGAAATATGAACCCTTTATGGGGAGCAAAAGAAAAAGAAGAACATCAATATGTGTTAGATTATATTGTCTCTCAAATAAAAGATCAGGAAAACGGAATAATTTTAAAAAACTTTTCAGTTTCAGATACCTACACTATTAAAGCTGGTAATTTACTTCATTTAAAAGCGGACATTAAAGGGACTATTGGTGATTTTGAACTTAAGAGTTTATTAGATACATTACATCCTACACCTGCTGTGTGTGGATTACCAAAAGCAACAGCAAAAAATTTCATTTTACAAAATGAAAATTATGACAGGTCTTATTATACTGGTTTTTTAGGTGAAATTAACACCAATCTGAAAACCGATTTATATGTAAATCTTCGATGTGTAGAAATTAAAGATACGTATGCAGCTGTTTATGTTGGAGGAGGCATAACTTTAGATAGTAATCCTTTAGATGAATGGTTAGAGACTTGTAATAAAACAAATACTATAAAAAGTGTTTTAAAATAAAAAAAAGCAATCAAAATTAATCGAAAGCTTTTTTATAATTGAATTTGAATAGTTATTTTATATATCATCAAAACTAACATCAGTAAAACTTTCAGTAGTTTTTTCTTCAGTTATTTCTTGATCTTCTTCTTTTTTGTAATCTTTTTGGTGACGTTCACTAATTACCTCTGATCCTTTTTCATTTAAAATATAATCTGTTGCTTTCGCTAACATTTCTTTAAAATCACTAAAATCTTCTTTGTACAAATATATTTTATGTTTTTGGTAATGAAATGAGCCGTCATCATGAGTAAATTTTTTACTTTCTGTTATTGTTAGGTAGTAATCATCTGCTTTTGTAGACCTAACGTCAAAAAAGTATGTTCTTCTTCCTGCTCTTAATACTTGTGAAAATATTTCTTCTTGCTGAACTCTATCCCCCATAACTTTTGATTATCTATTTTTATAATATTAAGCAACAAAACTAGTAAAATATTTTACTTGGCAAAATATACTTCTAGTTTTCTTTTTCTAAAAGTTGTTGCTCATAAAGCTCTTTATAGTATCCTTTTTCATTGATTAGTTGATTATGAGAGCCTTGCTGAATAATTTCACCTTTCTCTAGGATGATGATTTGATCGGCGTTTTTTGCTGAAGAAACCCGGTGACTGATAATGAAAGTGGTTTTATTTTTAGAAACTCCCTCCAAATTTGTTAGTATTTTCTCCTCAGTTTCCGTATCAACTGCAGACAAACAATCATCAAAGATTAATATCTGAGGATTTTTAATGATAGCTCTAGCAATTGAAACTCGTTGTTTTTGACCTCCCGATAAAGTAACGCCTCTTTCTCCAAGAATGGTATTATACCCGTCTTTAAAGTTTTGAATATTTTGATGAACTACTGCTTTTTTAGCTGCATCTATAATTTCTTGCTTTGTAGCTTTTTCGTTACCAAATTTGATATTATTAGAAATTGTATCAGAAAATAAAAAAGGATCTTGAGGTACAAAGCCTATATCTTTTCTTAAATCAATTAAATTAATTTCTTTGATAGGTGTGTTATCGATTAATACCGATCCTTTATCTACATCATAAAGTCTAGAAATTAGGTTTGTGATGCTAGATTTTCCTGATCCAGTTTTTCCAAGAATTGCCACTTTTTGTCCTTTTTTTACAGAGAAACTTACATCTTTTAAAGCTGTAATGTTGGTGTCATCATAGGTGATGGAAACATTTTTAAATTCAATACCTCCTTCAATTTTAAATGAATTTGTAGTGGTGTTTTGTATTTCTGGAACTTCTTCAAGAAATTCATTAATTCTTTTTTGAGAGGCTTCAGCTTGCTGAACCATAGAGGTAACCCATCCAACGATAGCTACTGGCCATGTTAACATATTTACATACAACATGAATTCTGCAATGACTCCAATCTGAATTTCTCCATTTATGTATTGATTTCCACCTACGTAAATAACCGTTAAATTGCTAATGCCAATTAATAATATCATTAATGGGAAAAATAAAGCTTGAACTTTATATAGATCAATATTTTTCTCTTTGCTTTCATCGGCTAGTTTATCAAACCCTGAAATTACCATTGGTTCTATGCCATATGATTTAACAACGTTTATGCCAGAGAAAAACTCTTGATTGTAGGTAGTTAATTTAGATAAATACTCTTGAACAATAGTACTTCTTTGATTGATAACTTTACTTATATAAAATATTGATATAGACAGTATGGGGAAGGGTATGAGTGTGTACATGGTTAGTGTAGGATCTATCTTAGTCATCTGAGTGAAACCTACTACAAATAAAAAAATCATATTCATCGAATACATTAAAGCTGGTCCAAAATACATTCTAACCTTTGAAACATCTTCACTTATTCTGTTCATAAGGTCTCCAGTTCTATTTTTTTTATAAAAATTTATAGGAAGTTTTTGATACTGTTCATAAATTTCATTTTTTAAATCAAATTCAATTAATCTAGATGTAACTATGATCATTTGTCTCATGACAAATGTTAACAGCCCAGCTAAAATAGCTACCCCTACAATAGTTAATAAATTCCAAAACAATTGATTTTCAATAATAGATTTATCTGCGACATCATTTTTAATAAAATCTTCAACTGAGTTTAACGATTTTCTGATAATTATGGGTATTTGAAGTGCTAAAATCTTAGATAGAATAGTAATAAAAATACCTACTAATAATCTCCATTTATATTTTATAAAATACTTGTTTAGATATTTTAATGATTTCATTAATAATTATTGTTTATTATTTTCATTAATATATTAATAATTTGAAGTCAATTAATTTGCTATTATTTGAAGATATCGTATTTTTGTGCTTTATATTTTAAGGATTGCGTAAAATATTAAATTAAATCAAAAATCACTTATGACATCAAATATTATTAATAATGACTTGATAAAGAAAGATCCTGTATTTGGACAACTATCTTTTGATGGTCATGAACAAATTGTTTTTTGCAACGACGAAGATACAGGTTTAAAAGCAATAATTGGTATACATAATACTGTTTTGGGTCCTGCATTGGGAGGTACAAGAATGTGGACTTATCAGAGTGAATGGCATGCTTTAAATGATGTTTTGCGTCTTTCTAGAGGGATGACTTATAAATCTGCTATTACAGGGTTGAATTTAGGAGGAGGTAAGGCAGTTATCATTGGAGATGCTAAAACTCAAAAAAATGATGCTTTGATGAGAAAATTCGGAGAATTTGTTAATTCTTTGAGTGGCAGGTATATAACTGCAGAAGATGTTGGGATGGAAACTAGAGATATGGATATTATTAGAGAAGTAACACCTCATGTTACTGGAATATCTGAGTCTAACGGAGGTTCTGGAAACCCCTCACCAGTAACTGCTTTTGGTGTTTATATGGGAATGAAAGCTGCTGTAAAACATAAATTTGGTTCAGATAGTTTAGATGGTAAAAAGATATTAGTTCAAGGTGTTGGTCATGTAGGAGAAACTTTAGTGAAATTGGTTTCTGATGAAGGCGCGCAAGTCATCATTAATGATATAAACGAAAATCGACTAGAAGAGTTGTCTAAAAAATACAATACCAATGTTATATTAGGTAATGATATTTATAACCTAGATCTAGATATTTATGCTCCATGTGCATTAGGTGCTTCGATTAATGATGACACTATTCATCAATTAAATACTAAGGTAATAGCTGGTGCCGCTAACAACCAATTAGCAGATGAGGTAAAACATGGTAGAATATTAAAAGAAAAAGGGATTGCTTATGCTCCTGATTTCTTAATTAATGCTGGAGGTATCATAAATGTTTATGGAGAGTTAGAGGGGTATTCAAAAGAGGAAAGTCTTAAAAAAACAGAAAATATCTACAATACAACACTAGAAATTTTTAAACTCTCAGAGAAAGAAAATATTACTACTCATAGAGCTGCATTCAATATTGCTCAAAAAAGAATAGATAATCGTAAAAAAGAGAAAAACTCTTAACTCACCTAAAGAAATAATTATATTTTTGCAAGGCGATTGATTTTATTATCTTTCGCTTTTTTCATATAAATTATTAGGTTCTTTAAATGATCAATAGAAGACACATTCGGGTGAAAGTAATGCAATCAGTATATGCAATGATAAAGTCATATGATGATGATGTTTTAAAAGAAGAGAAATTTATTAAGTACAGTATTAAAAGAATGTTTGATTTGTATGTCTTGCTTCTCGATTTACTTGTTGAAGTTCAAAAACTGGCAGAAGAAAAACA
>Ga0208948_1001259_pt1 | contig 10745 bp, 10 predicted proteins | sample AOAMet11_17_M020_2_FD_188228 | JGI IMG/M metagenome (GOLD analysis project Ga0208948, IMG submission 188228) | Ammonia-oxidizing marine microbial communities from Monterey Bay, California, USA - CAN11_17_M020 (SPAdes) | ecosystem: Environmental > Aquatic > Marine > Intertidal zone | place...
CGATAACGATTACGACCACGGTTGGTTGCCGGACATCTTCGTTAATGATCTCACCGGCAAACAGGTTCACGAGATCTACACTTGGGTGCGCACTCAAACGGGCATCTATTCTGATCCCCTAGCATGGGATCGCGAGAATGAATGTGACATCCAATTAAAATCAATGCCTGATCCGGCGCGGCAATTCCTTGATGGGCGCCTTGAATCCTTTCGTCATGGTCTTGAACTGTTCACTTTCTCGGGCGTGGAGATCCCGTCGCTAACTATTGCCGTGAGGGACGAGAGTGTCGAATTTGATTACCGCATGGGGGCGGCTTGGGGTATATCCGAGGTTTCCGCTCTATTTGACTTCCTCTGGGTAATTCAACAGATGGCTCCAAATGCTATAATTACACATGGATGCGAGGGCGTCGGACAAGGCGCTCCAGAATTTGACACTGCATGGAATCACTTCAAACACACCAAATCCGCGTGATAACAATACGATGCACACGAAGCCGCCGGCTCCGCTGTTTTTGGAAGCATGGATCACTCCGGCGTCTCGGTGATCGTTGCCGTTCTGTCGCTCACGTAGTCCTGCCGTCGAATGGAAATGATTGAACCTGAAGAACATGCCAGCCCAGATGGCTTACTTAAGCTGGCCGTCGAATCACTCAAGGATGGTGATGTCGCCATCGGGTTTTGTGGGTATCCCTGGCATACTCACGCGGACATCCTTGCTTCAATCAGCGCAATGAACGAAACTGACGCTGTCCGACAATTCATAGACGATGTGCTGAATGACCGATCGCTGATTGCCGTACAAATCATCGACAATGCCATTCGCGACGTTTGGATCACGGATGATCCAGCAAACGAATGCAAATACAAACAGTCAAACGAAGAACTTCAATTCCGTTACTGGTCGGGCCGTGGGTACTCGCCTAATGCCGACAACCCCTCCCGGTAACGCGATTCCGATTCACCGCGACAGAACAAAACAATGCACCGGAGTTGCCGTCCGGGCCGAATCTGAAATCAAAGTCGCTGGCGGCAACCCGGTGATTGTGGTCGTTATGCCCCATGGAGAACGTTATATGTGGGGTTGGCTGCGGAAACGACGAAAGGGCAACACCGAAAGCGGCGACTCGATTCCCCAAAAGGCCGCGCCTTTGGCTGACGCCGAAATCGCGAGCAGCTTGGGGACGATCGTCGACGAGATGAAGCGGAAGGGATATCAAGGTCCTTTCGCCAATGTCTGTGATGGAATCATGAGCTGCACCTTCCACGGCGAGAAGGTTTCGATGAACCCACCGTGGATCGACTCAAACGAGAACCCGTTTCAGATGCGTATTGTGGATTGCGAACAGTTTTGTTCGGACAGCTTCCTGAATGCGATGGGCGATGACGCGCAGTCAATTGGCGACGGTTTCGACTTAGACAAGATCGACAAAAACCGACTACGTGAATCGCTGCGTGACCCCCACACTGAATCTTGTTTACTCGGCTATCCAAGAGACGCTGGTGAAATCCCCGACGGTCCGCAGGCTGGGCCAAAGAGCATGGAAGATCTTTGGAGTATTTTCCTGTTTGATGGGTACTTCTACTTTACGCGAACCTGGACTCAACAGTTGCGGCACCGTGCCACCGTAGAATTCCGTGATGGTGCAATGTTTGTGACAGAAGTTGCAACGAACCCACCATCCGCCGATGACGCAGTCTATGCCGACCCTTTTGCGAACGACAGCCATTTTGCCGTACGGCAGGTCGACTTTCTCATCAAGACTTTGCTCTACAATTTGCCGTCTCCAGCACCCTTGCCGAATAATGCACCGGAGGAGGCTGGAGCAATCGCCCTGTACGCGTTTACCGAATACGGACGAATCGGATGCTATCCAACATTCGATAATACAACCGAATACCGTTTGTGCCTAAACGGTGTCCGTGGAAGGTTCCAAACAAATCCAGACAATCAGCCGCTGGTTAACGCAATTGTTGCTGCAACAAAAGATAGCAATCGCGATCGTCGTCAGCGCCTGCACGATGAAATTCGCAATCGGACTCTTTTGTTCGCATTCGGGATTCCTGAAGAGGAGCTTCAAAAAGGCGCGATCAGCGAAGATACGCCGGTTCACTTCATGCAACAGGACTGGCAGGGGCAGCCGTGCTTTTTTGCATACACCGATACGACGTATCGGGTCGAACCGTCTCACGGATGCCTCAGTGTTGATGGAAGAGGGCTTGCTGAATTTGTTCGGCAATACAACGAGAATGCCGCAATCGTAATCAACCCGGCCGGTCCTGCGACGTGTAAACTCGAACCAGCCGAACTTCTCGCGCTGGCGAATGAGGCATAACAATGCAATGCATCGAAGCCGCGAAGCTGGACGTTTTCACATGGACAATCACTCATCGCGGCCCGGTGAACGTTGCCGTTATGCGACTCCAACTCGTCCGCTATGCTGCAATGACCTCGGCTCGCCGCCGGCGATTGACATTGTTGCCGAATACGCGATAAATGTTACCAAGATATAGTTCGCTCGCTCGAATCACTACTTGACCAAATGGCGGCCGCTGATCATGCCGCACTTGCTAATGCTGTAAAGGAAACATCCAACGATGCACAATCTGTGGGGAATCGCAATAACGATAATCGGTCTGCTGATGTTTCTGGCAGGCCTGACCAAAACTGAGTTCATTGTGTATCGTTTCGTGGCTGCCCGTTCGCGAAGTCTCTGGGGTAACCGTGTGCATTCGTTCTACATCGTTGCAGGGTTGATGGCGGCAGTATTCGGTGTCCTCGTTGCGCTTGGATTCATACATCGATAGCTCCGGAGATTCCCGGCATCGAGCCGAAAGTGAAAGACGTCGCCTAGACCAGTCGGCAATGAAGGTCACATAACCATCGCATGTACGGGAGCGGCGGTGGCCAGCGGTTTTGAAGTCAACGTCAACTAGCGCCGCCCCGTGATGCGGGACGTTATGCCACTGAGTCGACTGTGACCGAATCCCAAACGCTTTTGTGGCTTGACGACGAACGCGACCCTGCTGAGGCTCGTTGGCACGCGTACTTTCCGATTTCGCTGCCAACTGTGATCTGGATCAAATCGTATGATGAATTCGTTGAATGGATTTCCAGCAACGGCGTGCCCAACGCCATTTGTTTTGATCACGACCTTGGTCATGGTCCCAGCGGATTCGATGCGGCCAAATGGTTAACCGAATTCGGTCTCGATAATGGAGAACGAATTCCAGCATGGAATATCCAAAGCGCAAACCCGATCGACAAGGAAAATATAATCGCGCTTCTCAAATCGCTTGAACGCATTACCGAGAACCAATAAGATGTGCTTGTTACTTGTTGAGCGTGGCATAACAAAACGATGAATCGAAGCCGGTTTTACCGGGCGGCTTCGCTTCGCTCAATCACGTCGATTTCCGGCCCGGTTATCCTGAACGTTATCCCGCTTGGCTAAAGCATGAATCCGCCAGACAAAATCGACGGTGCAAGCGTGATTGAATGGGCATGGTCCGGCACTTACCCATTTGGCGAGGTGCCAGGCACACAATCACCTGAAATTTTTGGGTTGGCAATTGCAACATACGACAACATTGAATTCTATCGGTTCTCGTGCGACCGCAACTGGAATACTGTTCAGGACGGACTCTACGATTCGATCGCTGACGCGAAGGCACAACTTCCCGATCAGTACCGAAACGTAGACGCTCACTGGCAGCAATTCTGATGCCCGATTGCTGCTGAACCGCGAATTTCCTTTGTTGGGATGGACGCGTTACAATTCAACACGAGAAAGACCAAACCGATGAATCGGACCGTCACGAGGATCGTGGAATTACAAACCGATGAACCTAAGTCGCCGACAGCGCGGCAATTAAATGGTGAATCTTCTCCGGCGACTCGGTTATCCCTAGACGTTATCACACCAAGGGTATTCACGGATGCAAAAGTTTTTGTTTGTTTTTTTGTTTGCCTGCACCCTTGTGGCTTTGAATTCATGTTCGAGGTCGATCAGCGATGCAAGTGCCGTCGATAAGACCCAGTACGTCATTGTGATGGTTAGCGGCTTTGATTCGGACCCAACGCCAGAACAAATTGCCGGGACTTCGATCCGCGGAAGCGGCAATAGTGGTATGTTCCAACTAATGGCTGATCTCGAAGAATTGGAACTGGAATGCAAGTTCTTCAATTGGAATGGCACAGAGGCCGGTCAGAGTGGCCAGGAGAATCCACCGGGAATAGACGGAATCACAAACTGGATTGAGCAGCGTGTAACTCAAAAACCTGAGACAGAATTTGTCTTTGTTGGGCATAGTTGGGGCGGACATACTGTGATCAGTGTCGCATCACAAATTTGTGAAAACAGCTCTGTTCGATTTCCGTTTACAGTGTTTTTAGATGCCTCATCCGCTTTACGTGGTACACGCCCCGCAAAATTGCCTGATAACATTGAAGCTGCGGCAAATTTTCATACAGGCAACATGTTTTGCTGGGGTGCATTGAAGAATGCGCAAAACGTCGAGAACATCAGCCTCGGTGATTCTGAAAGCGGATTTATGGAAAACGACTTTCCCAAATATGGATCTGCTTTTGACATTAGTGCTCACAATTACGCGGAATGGGACCAGAATATACACCGGGAGATCATCCATCGAATTCTCAAGGTGGTTAAGGCCAGTCCCTAGATTGAGCTTGTTAGTGCCCAAAGGTGTGATAACAATGTGATGCACGCGAAGTCCGGCTTGCGTGTGTGAATTACTAATAAGATCTATCGTTCCGGCTCGGTGATCTTTTCCGTTATGTGGCTCTGCGATTTTTTTGTCGGCGTTAAATTATTAACACGGGATTCAACGAAATTTCCCAAGATTACTTCGTTCGCGTCGAATATCTCCCGAACTTGGTTTCGTGATAGGCTTGATTGAGTCAAGAGAGCCAAGCCAGATGGCGTCGCATTTGGCGTCAACTTTTGTTGACTTGTTGCTTTTGCCCGTGTTTTAGAGGCAAGTTCAAGTACAATCTCGCCAACTGTCATACACGGTAAAGAACTTCTATTCTCTGTCGTGCTTTTTTTGGATTTTTTTGGTTTCGGTAACATTCAAGCTGATTGTTTTGTTGAACCGAATGTCTTTTATTGAATAAGTTGAGATGTTGAAATTTGCCTACCGATGCTTGACTCCCAACCGCTGCGATGCGGTTGCGTTTGCGCTGCTGTTGCTCTACCTGACCATGCTGTTAATGCCATTGCTCTGGCAATGTAGAGTGGCAATAGAGCGATGGCTTCCCGGCGTCAACGATGGCCGGTTCCTGTTCATGGTGCCATACCTGGCAACCTGGCTGGCGTTTACGGCTGTCATCGGGACCTGGTCGAAAACAACCTGGAGGCGTCAATGGAAGTTCGCTCTGGTAGGCATGTTCAGCTATATCGCGTTAATCGGTTATTCTGGTTTTTTAGGATTGCTGGATGTAGGGATATACGCAAACGGAACTGAATCGTCGGTGGCCGAGTATCGCCTGTTGATCCGGTTGGTCAGTTGGACCGGTTTGTTAGCGTGGGGTGTGAGTGCGGGGATCGGCCTGTTCGGCCGAAAAATGGAGGGGCGGATCAAGGTTAAACGAACTCGGATTGTTATCGTCGGCGCGGTCGTTCTGTTTGCCATTTCGGTAATTTTACGGGTTGTCCAGATTGGCGACGGATTGTTTTTTTCGAGTCGCCTCTCGTTCTTTTCATTCCCCTCTGTTTGGATGTTACTCCCAATCCTGCTAGCTTCATTGCCCGTTTGTTTGATCCAGAAAATCCGCGGCGGTTGGGCGTTGTCAGGATTTGTAGCGGTTTTTCTTCTGGCAATCATGCTGCTGATAATCTCAGCTATGGGACTCTCAACATCAGATGACGTTGAACTGGCAGTTGACTCTACATTGATTTACAGTTTTCTGTTTCTGATGATGGCGTTGTTACTACGCCAAACGCAGGATCGTGCGTTCGATCCCGAAGCAGAACAGCAAAGTCAGGTTGTACCGCATCAATGGATCTCTGTATGGGGCATCATCCCCAGCGTCATGTTGCCAGCGCTACTGTTTTTGACCCTTTGGTTGGACCCGGTCACTTTGATTTTCTGGAACGGGTCGGAACGATGGCAAGTGGCGCGCGACATTCGTAAATTGGACACTATACCTGGGACCCACACGCGGTTTGACACGATTCCTGGATGGCTGAGCTCTTCCCTGGGTGGATTCATGGTGGAAAGGGTGGACATGGAAGTTGTTTTTTCACCCGATACTCCAGCCAATTATTTTGACACGTTACCCGAATTACAGAACAACCAGCTGTGGTTAACGATCAAAAATATCCAACCCCATATCGATACAACACGGTTAGGCCGGTCGCAGAAGCCGCCACGTTTTCGTGTCGCCATTTCTGGTGGAACGATCACGGGAAAGCAGTTTCACGATCTGGTCCAGGGGTCCGACAGATCCTGGTTCGAAAAAGTGGCAGTTGTACCCGGCTCGGAATCTCCGCAAGTCACTCAAGCCGGCCAAATCAGGCTTTCTGATTTTGGGCCTGGTGAGGTCGCCAGAGTGATCGAGTGCTTGTCTGCCGGTTCGGTTGGTCAACTCTCTATTTCAGATTGTAAGTTGAGCCAGCAAGATTGTTCGGCGTTGTTTCAGCTAGGCCGTACGACTCCAGTCGATTTACACATCTCTCGGCAAAGCGGCGGGGATATGGATCATAGCGAGCGATTTGCTTCCTTGGGTTCGGACATCGTCCGTATTGGCCAACAGTACCCTGATAGCCAGGTAACGGTCACCTGTAACTCGGGATTTTTCACCGATCAGCAGCGGTGGGAATTGTTGTTAAATACCGAAATCGGTATTGAGATTGACGGCATTGCAGGCGCTGGCCCTTTTAGCTTAACCCGAGGCGAGCATGATCCGGTAGGTCGTCAGCGGTTCTGGGATTCGATTTTTTTGGTAAATCGGCTTAGCCAGGTGACGTTACGCCGGGTGAGGTTAGCCATCGATCGATTTTCACCAACGTTTAATTTTCCGACAGATTGCATCAATCATCACTGGGCTTACGGCTCGAGGGAAATCAAACCTTACAAGATCGAGGCACTTTTCCTACCGCAATTCGAACCGTGGCAGATCGACGAGGTGGGAAGGATGACCTCGTTGAAAAATCTGAGCCTGGACTATACCTGGTTACCAGCATTTTCGTTACCAACACGTTCAAAGGCACCCACCGAGTTATTTCCAACTCGAGTTGACCTCGGACCGATTCACCGATTGGTGAACTTGGAGCGGCTTGTCCTTCCAGTCAACCTGAGGGTCGAGGACTTCTCTTTCCTGCAGCGACTGAAGAAGTTGCAGCACCTTCAATTTGACTGTGGGGTTCAGGATAAAGTTCCGCTAACCGCCAAGCAATGCCCCCGGCTCGAATCGGTCCGATTGTTTGGCTCGCCGTCGCCGGGTCTGCTACAGGAACTGGCCAAAATTAAGACGCTTGACAAGGTGACAATGGTTCAGTGGCCCTGGTATAACTTCATTGCACAGGGCGATCGCCAAAAAGCCCGCCGCCTCTTGCCCCCGCGGGTCGAGTTGGAGTTTTTACCCTGGGAGAATGCTGGCGATGTGCCGCAGGCTTTTAATGATCATTGTCGCCAGGTCCGCCGTGACCTACGTCAAAAGTACCTCGACGACTAATAGGGATTTTTAAGCCCTCGCGGCACGTCAGTCAAGCGAAGGAAAAGGCTTCAATATCAATGCGTAGCTGAGACAAAAATTGTCTCATAATTTTGAACTAAATAAGATTTAGATTTAGTCCTACCCAGCTTCAAACCCATTTTTCGTATCGCGCATCCTCGGGCTAACTTATGGAACCAATACGAAGGTGCGGGGGGCGCGATTAGGATTTTGGAGGGATTGGTCGAGTGATATCGAGGATCGTGACACTTGGCGAAACGTCCCATGGTGATTATCGAGAAATCTTGCAATTTGGAAGTGCAAGCTGAAGTTGTTCAATCTGTTCTTCACCTATTTGCGTATTTTCTAAAGTTAGACGTTCGAGGTTCTTCATGCCCTCCAAAGGAGATAAGTCCCTCACTTCGGTTCCGTCGAGCGTTAGGTTTTCAAGGTTCTTTAGCAATGCCAAAGGAGATAGGTTGTTCACCTTCGTTCCGTCGAGATGAAGCCATCTGAGTTGCTTCAGGCCTGCCAGAGGAGATAGGTCACTCACGTCGGTTCGCCTGAGACCAAGCACTTCAAGGTTCTTCAGTCCTTCCAGAGAAGACAGGTCAAATACTTTAGTTTGGCCGAGGTAAAGCACTTCAAGGTTGCTCAGACCGGCCAGAGGAGATAGATCACTCACCTCGGTTTCGATTAAGCAAAGAAAATCTAGGTTCCTCAGTCCAGACAAAATGATTAGATCGCTATCGCTCACTGTCGTGGCATACAGGTTAAGGCCTTCGAGTCTATTCAACTCTGCCAGCGGAGTTAGGTCACTCACCGCAGTATCTTCTAGTCTAAGTACCTCAAGGTTCTTCAGACCGGCCAGAGGAGCAAGGTCACTTACGAGCGTGTTTGACAGGTTAATGAATTTGAGGCTTTTCAATTCTGCAAGAGGAGATAGGTCATCCACCTTTAATTTTTCGAGGTGAAGGAATTCAAGGTTCTTTAGACCGGCCAGAGGAGATAGGTCAGTGACTTTAGTTTCGGTAAGCCGAATCTCTCGCAATAGTTCTCCAAAAAATTTGTCAGTGGTTGCTACCACCTTCCTATTCCACCAGCTAATTCCCCAAAAACCAAGATTTCGGTGACCCCCCACCTCCTCCACCCAGGCGATCGTTGTCTGTTCTTGCCGACGTCGCTCCTGCTCCCAACTAATCCATCCAAGTAGCATCGAAACGAGCGTGACCAAAACGAGCAAAGTCCGCAGGCGGAGTTGAAACCAACGGCGTTGGGGTAATACCTTGGTTGCTGGAGTTTCGTTCATCGAATCGCCTTTAAGAATTGATCGCAGGCAAACCTTCAAAAACTAAACACGCCCCAGAGGAATAAGTTTCGGCGCTAAAACGAATTTGAGTTAGATGGTAATGAGTCCTGCGTGGTCGAGGGATCTCGAAGCATTAGCGAATCATACAACTTCTTCTTAGCCATTTCCAAAGATCTAGATACCTCGGAATTGTGTCCTAGGCGATCTTTCTTAACGCTTGTTGCCCCACCTTCACACCCATTTTTCATCTCGCACAACCTCGGGCTAACTTATGGAACCAGTGCAAAGCCACGGGGCGTGGTTAGGATTCTGGGGTGGGTGGCCGAGAGATGTCAAGAACCTCTATCGATACGGATCTTGGCTACGCTGATTTTCGCAGGGCGACGAATGAACAGATTGATGAAACCGCTGTACAGAAAAGGCAAGCATAAAATATAAGCCGCATTAAGAGGTAATGTATTTCAAAAGAAACATTCAGGTTCTTGGCTACAGCAAGTTGCTCCATATACCCGTCGGGTTTTTTAACACGCTGGTTGGTTTCTTCAACATACTGGTCGGTTTCTTCAAGTTGGTGGAGTGCGTCAAATGCTCGCTCTCGCTCTATCGCGAGTTGGATTACCTGACCAGATACTATCCCGAACCCGCTCAGGAGCACAATCGAAACGATGCCGAAGAAAATAGAAGATTTCAATAGTGACTTCATCGATGAATCCTTGAAAATTTTTATAAGGTAATACCTTTGTTGTCGGAGTTACGTTCGTGGAGTCGCCTTTAAGAATTGGTCGTAGGCAAGTCTTCCAAAACTAAACACGCCCCATAGGGAAAGGTTTCGGCGATAAAACGAATTTGAGTTAGCTGGTAATGAGTCGAGGGATCTCGAATCATCAGCGAATCATGCAACTTCTTCTTAGCCATTTCCAAAGATCTAGATACCTCGCACTAGAGGGCTTACTCATGGAAGTAATCCGGAGGGACGGTGGGCATTATGGGGTACTGGGGAGTGGTTAGACCTTTGATGAGTATCGGTTGCGGGTCAGTCGCCGAGTCAGTGAGGATCAAGCAAGTTGGAAGTGCAAGCTGGAGTTCGTCAATCCGTTCTCTAGTGACCTTCGTTTCGTCGAGATCGAGATATTCGAGTTGCTTCAGGTCTGCCAGAGGAGATAAATACCTCACCTCGGTTCGTCTGAGATCAAGCACTTCAAGGTTCTTCAGACCTTCCAGAAGAGTTAGGTCGCTGACTTTAGTTCCGGAGAGCCAAAGTTTTTTCAGGTTCTTCAGATCTGCCAGAGGAGATAGGTCATGCACCTCGGTTTTGATGAGACTTAGAGCTTCGAGGTTCTCCAGACCTGCCAGAGGAGTTAGGTCGCTGACTTTGGTTCCGGAGAGCCGAAGTTCTTTTAGGTTCTTCAGATCTGCCAGAGGAGATAGGTCATGCACCTCGGTTTCGATGAGACTTAGAGCTTCGAGGTTCTCCAGACCCGCCAGAGGAGTTAGGTCGCTGATTTTGGTTCCATCAAGGCATAGCTTTCCGAGGTTCTGCAGTCCAGCTAGCGGTGAGAGGTCACTTACCTCATTATAATTGAGATCAAGAAATCTAAGGTTCTGCAGAACTGCCAACGGAGATAGGTCACTAACCTTCGTTTTCTCGCGATCTTTATCTTTTAGTTTCTTAGCGTTTGCCCGAAGCGTTCGGTTTGGCGCCGTCACGAAGGGGCCACCGCCTCGTGTACTACCGCCGCGCGTACTACCGCTGCGTGT
>Ga0208948_1001263_pt1 | contig 10725 bp, 9 predicted proteins | sample AOAMet11_17_M020_2_FD_188228 | JGI IMG/M metagenome (GOLD analysis project Ga0208948, IMG submission 188228) | Ammonia-oxidizing marine microbial communities from Monterey Bay, California, USA - CAN11_17_M020 (SPAdes) | ecosystem: Environmental > Aquatic > Marine > Intertidal zone | place...
AAATTCATCAAAAAATTCATCTCCAGGAATACCAGTAATATGCTCCTCAATCAATGTGTTTTCAAAAACTAAGAAGTTTAAATTGTAAGGAGATAAAATATGTTCTAATTCTAAACCATAAATTCTTGATGCATCTGCTTTTTTAACATAGAAATATGTAAAATTATCATTTAATATATTTCTAATTTTTACCCTAAAAGGCTTAGAGTTCCCAAAAGTACAATAATCAATGGCATCAATACTTAAGAATTTCGTATTGTCTGTATTACCATCAGAGTGTAATAAGTTGTATACTTTTTTTAAATTTTCATCAATTTCTTTTCTTTCAAAATCTGAATAAAATACTCGAACCCATAATGTATCAATTTCTTTATTATTATAGACTGAAACTGAACCTGAAAATCTTTTTAAATCTTCATAAAAAATTGGAATAACTATTTTTCTACGATATGAAGCTAAATAATCATCTAAAACCTTATTTATTTTAAAAGAAGGTTTCTTTTTTGAGATCAATTTATTATTCATATAATATTTTTTTCAAAGTTAACTTATTTATTATTTTACAAAGTTATTATCTTAAATTTGAATAAAGTTAATTTTTATTTTGTTTGATTTACAATCTGAATATAGACCTACAGGAGATCAGCCTGAAGCAATTTCTGAACTTATTAGTGGAATTAACGATAATCAAAAATTTCAAACACTAAAAGGTGTTACTGGTTCTGGAAAAACTTTCACTGTTGCTAATGTAATAAATGCTGTCAATAAACCTACTTTAGTTTTAGCTCACAATAAAACTTTGGCTGCTCAATTATATACTGAATTTAAACAATATTTCCCTAATAATGCTATTGAATATTTTGTTTCATATTATGATTACTATCAGCCTGAAGCATACCTTCCTATTACAGGTACATATATAGAAAAAGATTTATCCATTAATGATGAAATTGAAAAACTAAGATTAAGCACTACCTCATCACTTTTATCTGGAAGAAGAGATATAATTGTAGTTGCTTCCGTTTCCTGTCTTTATGGAATTGGAAATCCAATTGAGTTTAAGAAAAATATTATTCAAATAAAAAAAAATCAAATTATTTCAAGAACAGATTTATTGCATAAGCTAGTTCAAAGTCTTTATTCAAGATCAAATACAGATTTAGAAATTGGATCATTTAGAGTTTCTGGAGATATTATAGATATTTCCCCAAGCTATGCAGACTATGCTTTTAAAATTCATTTTTTTGGAGATGAAATTGATGAAATTGAAATTTATGATCCCATAACTAATAAAAAAATAGAAAACTTAAATAAATTATTTATTTATCCTGCTAATATGTTTGCAACATCACCAGATGTTTTACAAAATGCAATGGATAAAATTAGGGAAGACCTCTTAAATCAAATAGATTACTTTAAAGAAATAGGTAAGCATCTAGAAGCAAAAAGATTAGATGAAAGAACAAATTTTGATTTAGAAATGATAGCTGAATTAGGTTATTGTTCTGGTATTGAAAACTATTCTAGATATATTGATGGACGAGAACCGGGTACAAGACCTTTTTGTTTATTAGATTATTTCCCTGAGGATTATTTAATGATTGTTGACGAAAGTCATGTAACATTACCTCAAGTTCATGCTATGTATGGTGGAGATAGAAGCAGAAAAGAAAATTTAGTAGAATATGGGTTTAGACTTCCTGCTGCTTTAGATAACAGACCATTAAAATATGAAGAGTTTGAACAAGTTCAAAATCAAGTTATTTATCTTAGTGCAACCCCATCTGACTATGAAATGTTAAAAACAGAAGGAATTTATGTTGAACAAATTATAAGGCCTACTGGATTACTAGATCCCATGATTGAAATAAGACCAAGTAACAATCAAATAGACGATTTAATAGATGAAATTCAAGTAAGAGTTGAAAAAAATGAGCGTATATTAATAACGACATTAACTAAAAGAATGTCTGAAGAATTAGTTAAATTCTTAAGTCAAATAGAAATAAAATGTAGATATATTCATAGTGATATTGAAACCTTAGAGAGAGTAGAAATAATGCAAGGATTAAGAAAAGGTTTATTTGATGTATTAGTTGGAGTAAATCTTTTAAGAGAAGGTCTAGATTTACCTGAAGTCTCATTGGTTATCATCTTGGATGCAGACAAAGAAGGGTTTCTAAGAAGTCATCGTTCATTAACTCAAACCATAGGAAGAGCAGCAAGAAATCTAAATGGATTAGCAATAATGTATGCAGATAAAATAACTAAAAGCATGCAATTAACAATTAATGAAACTACCAATAGAAGAGAGAAACAAATTTCTTACAATAAAAAAAATAACATAACACCAACTCAAATTAATAAAAAAATTGACGAAACATTGTCAAGAAAGGCCGTAGCATCATATCAATATAATGCCGCTATTAAAGAAGCAGCAGAACAAGACCTCCAATATCTTGCAAAATCTGAAATAGAAAAAAGAGTTAGAGAGAAAAGAAAACAGATGGAAGAAGCTGCTAAGTCTCTAGATTTTATTGTTGCTGCTCAACTTAGAGACGAAATAACAATTTTAAAAAAACAGTTAAAATAAACATACTCACCATGTTAATTTATGTTAAAAATCAAGGTTTTAACCACCTTATTGTATCTTTATCAAAATATCATGAGACTAAAAACTAACACTAATTTAAAATGAAAAAAATACTATTATTAACAAGTGCTTTATTGATGATGGTTTCTTGTCAAAAAGAAGCAACTAAAGAAGATGTTGTAAACTATGGTAGTTCTATCACTCAAGATGAGTTAAAAGAGCATTTATATATTTACGCCTCAGATGAATTTGAAGGTCGTGATACCGGTAATCCTGGGCAGAAGAAAGCTGTTGACTATATAAAAAAACACTATGAATCTCTGGGAATAAAACCAGTAATTGAGGGAAATTATTTTCAAAACGTCCCTTTAAATCTTGTAAAAACACCTAAAGTAACCATAACCAACAATGGTAAATCATTTAATTACTTTGAAGATTTTATTTCATTGGGTTCAACGATTTCAACAAAGATATCAGCTTCAGAAATTGTTTATGCTGGATTTGGTATTGATGATGAACAGTTTTCTAATTACACTAACATAGATGTAAAAGGAAAAATCGTTGTGATTAAAAATGGAGAACCGAAAGATAAAAATGGTAATTATATTATTACAGGTAACAAAAAAGCCTCAAAGTGGTCTAATGGTCGACAAGAATTATCCGCAAAAAGAAATGCAGCTAAAGACAAAGGTGCAAAGACATTATTCTTAATGAATGATAACTTGTTTAATAGGTATGCTTTATACTATAAAGGATTAGAGGAAAGAGGTGCAGGCAATCGTTTATCTCTTCCCGTTAAAAAAGATGCTGAAGCTGATATGTATCAGTTTTTAATCAGTAACAAAATGGGTAAATCATTAATAGCAAATATTGAGAAATCTGTAAAACCATCTTATGAAAAAACAACATTTGAAATGATTCTTGAGGCATCCTCTGAATCCAAACCTTCAGAAAATGTTGCTGCTATAATTAAAGGTTCTGAAAAACCTGATGAATATATTATTATTTCCTCTCATTTAGACCACATAGGTATTGATGGAGATGGAGAGGTCTTTAATGGTGCAGATGATGATGGTTCTGGTACAGTTGCCATGTTAGAAATAGCAGAGGCATTTAAAACAGCTGCAGACAATGGTCACAAACCAAAACGTTCAATTATTTTTTTACACGTAACTGGAGAAGAAAAAGGGTTGTTAGGTTCTAGATACTATACAGATCATGAGCCTTTAGTTCCATTAGAGAATACTATCACTGACTTAAATATTGATATGATTGGACGAATTGATCCAAAACGTGAAGGTGATCGTAATTATATTTACTTAATTGGTAGTGATAAACTAAGTACAGATTTACACAATATTTCAGAACAAGTAAATAAGGAATTTGTAAACATAGAATTGGACTACAAATACAATGCAGAAAATGATCCAAATCGATTCTACTATCGCTCAGATCATTATAGTTTTGCGAAAAACAATATTCCAGTCATTTTCTATTTCAATGGTACTCATGCTGATTATCACCAAATAAGTGATACTCCAGATAAAATTAACTATGATTTATTAGAGAACAGATCTCGTTTAATTTTTCATACTGCTTGGGAGATAGCAAATCGTGAGGAACGACTTATAGTTGATAAAATACAAGAAAAGGTAAAACCCTAAGAAGCTAAAAAAACAAAAAAAACGCCACTTAAATGAGTGGCGTTTTTTTATAGATTACTTTAAATTTAAATTTACAAATACTATAAAGCATTTATAAAAATAGTTGCTGCAATTCCGAAACCTGCGCCCGAAATAAATAAATTCCATTTAAAATGTTCTCCGTTAATTACTTTTGAATAGAACCATAAAGCAATCATAAAAAGTAACACTATAAACAATTGTCCGGCTTCAATACCAATATTGAATAAAAATAGTGGCATTAAAATATTGTCACTAAACAACATAAACTTAAAATTACTGGCAAATGCTAATCCATGAATTAACCCAAAGACTAGTGCTATTGAGTACTTAATTTTAGCGTCAGAAAACTTTCTGTTTTTATTATAGTTAATGACATTCGCTATAGCGGTTAACATAATTGTAAAAGGTATTAATAAGTCTATTAATTTTGCATTGGTAGGTATAATATCAAAAGCACTAAGAATAAGTGTACCGCTATGCCCAATAGTAAATGCAGTAATGATTATTAATATTTGTTTCCATTCTTTTAATTTGAAGGCAGCGCACAATGTCATAACAAACAATAGATGGTCATATGCATTAATATCTACAATATGTTCCCACCCACTAAGAAAAAAAGTATTAAACGTTATCATTAATGAAAAAATTAAAATGTGTATGAATAGATATAGTTTTCGAATTTACTTTCAAAATTATAATTTGAAAGAAAAGGAGGTATTTGTATAGTCATCCAGTTTGACTGTAAATCAGGAAATTTTTCAAAAAGAAGTTCATTTTCAATATTGAGTTTATTTCCTTTTTTGAGTGTAATATATATACTGGAGAATGATAATGTCATGACATTATTTGCCACTTTGTATTGATCGATCGCTAATGGTAATTTCTCACCATCAATAAAAATTTTATAGTTAGTAATAAAGTAATCTTCTATTCTTGAAAGATCATCTTTAGTAAGAGTTTTATTATTAATTCTATACTCTAAAGCTTGATCTATTGCGGGTGCAAAATCATCAACAAAAACTTTACATTCCATACTCAGGCCTTTGGTTTCTTTATCATATTTGATGATTGAAGAAGTTAACTTGATAGGATGGCTAAATGAAAACAGGATTAATAATGAACTAAGAATTAAAATTTGTTTGATTTTTTTCATTTAAAACCTCATAAAAATTGCTAGGATTTTTACCTTATTGTAAATATATAAAATTAGATTTTAATCCATTTAAGAGGATTCGATAGTATGTGTTTAATATCTCACAGGAAGTCTATTGCCTACAAACAGTTAAAACATTTAGAATGTTAAAAAAAAAAAAGACATTCATTTAGAACGTCTTTTTTAAATTTATATTTTTTGAATTACTATAAGTCCAATACTTCTGCAACTTTATCTGCAGCTTCTTGGAATTCAGTAGCAGAAATAATTTCCATTCCACTATTGTCTATAAGTTCTTTAGCTTCAACAGCGTTAGTACCTTGTAATCTACAAATAATGGGAACGTTAATTTTATCACCCATGTTTTTGTAAGCATCTACAACACCTTGTGCAACTCTATCACAACGAACAATACCTCCAAAAATATTAACCAATATAGCTTTCACATTTGGATCTTTTAAAATTATTCCAAAAGCCACCTCAACACGTTGTGCATCAGCTGTACCTCCAACATCTAAAAAATTAGCTGGATCTCCTCCTGCCTGTTTAATTAGATCCATAGTACCCATTGCCAATCCAGCACCATTCACCATACACCCCACATTACCATCTAAGTCTACGTAATTAAGACCAGCCGCTTTGGCTTCTACTTCAATTGGGTTTTCTTCGCGTAAATCTCGCATGGCAGCATAATCTTTATGACGAAATAATGCATTTTCATCTAAAGTAACTTTTGCATCAACTGCTAGAATTTTATCATCTGATGTTTTTAATACTGGATTAATTTCAAACATTGATGAATCAGATTTTATATAAGCTGTATATAAAGCAGATACAAATTTTGCCATTTCTTTTAATGCAGTACCTGAAAGCCCCAAATTAAAAGCAATTTTTCGTCCCTGAAAAGGTAACAAGCCTAAAGTAGGATCTATTTCTTCAGTGAAAATTAAATGAGGTGTTTCCTCAGCTACTGTTTCAATATCCATTCCACCCTCAGTAGAATACATTATCATATTTTTACCAGTATTTCTGTCTAATAAAACGGACATATAATACTCTTCAGGTTCAGAATCTCCAGGATAGTAAACATCCTCACAAATCAAAACTTGATTTACTTTTTTACCTTCAGCAGAAGTTTGTGGAGTAATCAGCATCATTCCTATGATGGCGTCCGATATTGACTCAACTTCATTTAAGTTCTTAGCCAACTTAACACCGCCTCCTTTACCACGTCCCCCTGCATGAACCTGAGCTTTTACAACATACCAACTGGTTCCAGTTTCTGTTGTTAATTTTTTTGCTGCGTCTACAGCTTCTTTTGGAGAATTCGCAACAATTCCTCGTTGAATTCTTACGCCAAAACTATTTAAAATTTCTTTTCCTTGATATTCGTGTAAGTTCATGTATTCTTAGAGTTTAAACGGAAGCAAAAGTACAAATTCAAATTTAATTTTTGAATAAACAAATTGATAAAAATCAGTATATTTTTTATGATAAAATTATATTTTAATCTCGTTTGTTATTAATGAGAAAAATCAAAGATTTTTGATTGTATCTTTAAATATTAAAAAACCCATAATTAAGAATAAATAAAAAACAATGTATGAAGAGTCATCATTTCATTCCTTTTTTTAATATTTTCGTAATCATAAATATTAATTGATGGTAATTGCAAAAAATATACACAAGTATTACGATGATACAGAGGTTTTAAGAGGAGTTAACCTCGCTATTGATAAAGGAGAGGTTGTTGCAATTGTGGGGCCATCTGGAGCAGGAAAAACAACTTTACTTCAAATTTTAGGAACTTTAGATACCCCCTCAAAAAAAGAAGATTTTTTACTAGAGATTAATGGTATAACTCTTCAAAATTTAAATGATAAACAGATTGCTGCATTCAGAAATGAACATATAGGTTATATTTTTCAATTTCATCAATTATTACCTGAGTTTACAGCCCTAGAAAATATTTGTATCCCTGCTTTTATTGGAAATAAAGATAGAAAACAGACTGAACAAAAAGCAAAAGAACTTTTAAGATTTCTTGGGTTAGAGAATCGAATGAAACACAAACCCAATGAACTTTCTGGAGGAGAACAACAACGAGTAGCTGTAGCAAGAGCACTCATAAACGACCCTTCTATTATTCTCGCTGATGAACCTAGTGGAAATTTAGATTCCCAAACTGCTGAGAGTCTTCACAAACTATTTTTTGAATTAAGAGACACATTTAATCAAACATTTATCATTGTAACTCATAATCAAGAATTGGCTGATATGGCAGACCGTAAGTTAACCATGAGAGACGGAATTATTGTATGACAAAAACACTAAGCGAACTTATTCAATACCTTTTAAATCCTGTTTTAGAAATAGATGATAATAAAAGCTTTTCATATCGGTTTAAAATACTGATATACCTCTGCCTTATATCGTTTATGTTTTCTTTCTTTATTTCTACCATTACTAGTTTTTTAACCTTTTTGGGAGTTTTAAATGAAATTAGTCACATCACTGATTCACTCTTTGACGATTCAAACGGTATTAAAATTCTTTTTTTTGCAGCTATTTTAGCACCCATTTTTGAAGAATTAATTTTTAGAGGACCATTGATCTATTTTAAACAACCCAAGATTTTTAAAATAGCATTTTATGCCATTGGGGTTATTTTTGCTTATGTTCATATATTTAATTTTGAAATAACGACTAATGTGTTACTTTTTTCTCCGTTATTAGTTGCACCTCAATTTTTTATAGGATTAATTTTTGGATTCATAAGAGTTCGTTTTGGCTTAATTTGGTCTATCTTTTTACATAGTATTTATAATGGTATTTTAGTTTCATTATTTCTTATAGCTAGCCATGGTAATCCCTAAAAAAGAATTAAAAAGTTTTTTAGACTTAAAAGTAGAAATGTACAATAGGAATAGCTTTATAGCATCAGATCCTATTCAAGTTCCACATCAATTCTCCAAAAAAGAAGATATTGAAATCGCAGGTTTTTTGTCAGCTACAATAGCTTGGGGGAATAGAATTATGATTATTAGAAATGCTAAAAAAATGATGGAGATTATGGATAACTCTCCATTTGATTTTATAATGAATCATTCTAGCAAAGATCTTGAGAGTATCACTGGTTTTGTTCATAGAACATTCAATTCTAATGATTTACAATATTTCATAAAATCTCTTCAAAATATTTATCAAAACCACGGAGGTCTAGAATGTATTTTAAAACCATTAAAAGGAGACATAAACTACCAAAACTCTATAACTGAGTTTAAAACTATTTTTTTCGAACTTCAACATGAGGTAAGAACTGAAAAACACATTTCTAACCCGCTAAAAAACTCTGCAGCTAAACGAATTCACATGTATTTGAGATGGATGGTTAGAAAAGATACTGAAGGAGTTGATTTTGGTCTATGGCAAACTCATTCACCTGCTTTTTTATCTTGCCCATTGGATGTTCACTCAGGTAATGTAGCGAGAAAATTAGGAATACTAAGCCGGAAACAAAATGATTGGAAAGCAGTTCACGAATTGGACACCAAACTCAGGAGTTTTGATGTAAAAGACCCAGTTAAGTATGATTTTGCGCTCTTTGGTCTTGGTGTATTTGAAAAATTTTAAAATATTTAATCCTTAACTTAAAAGTCGTTTATTTCTATTAATTTAGAAGCACTTAAATTATAACAAATGAAAAAATATTTAACTTTCATCTTTCTAATTAGTTTTATCAGTATTGAGGCTCAGGATATAAGAATTCCTATAGATACATCAGTAACTACAAACAGTGAGGTACTTATAAATAATCAAAAGATAACCTATCAAGCTAAAACTGGTATGCAACCTGTTTGGAATGATCATGGAGAAATAATAGCATCTCTATACTATACCTACTATAAAAGAACCAATATAAAAAATAGCTCAAAAAGACCTATTATTATGTCATTCAATGGTGGTCCTGGTTCTGCTTCTGTATGGATGCACATCGCATATACAGGTCCAAAAGTTTTGAGAATTGATGATGAAGGATATCCAATTCAGCCCTATGGCGTGAAAGATAACCCTAACTCAATTCTAGATGTTGCAGATATTGTGTATGTAAATCCTGTAAATACTGGATACTCTAGGCCAGTTGTAAAAAGTGGAAAAAAATTAGATAAATCTTTGTTTTTTGGAATCAACGCAGATATAAAATATCTTGCGGGATGGTTGAATACATTTATCTCAAGAAATAATAGATGGCAATCACCAAAATATATTATAGGAGAAAGCTATGGCGGTACTCGTGTAATGGGATTAGCTGCTGAACTTCAAAATAAACAATGGATGTATTTAAATGGAGTAATAATGGTTTCTCCAGCAGATTATAAAGTATTAAGAACCGGATCTGCACTTTCATCCTCATTGAATTTACCTTATTTTACAGCTGCAGCCTGGTATCATAAAATGCTGCCTGATGAATTACAGAATAAAGATTTACTAGAAATCTTACCTCTATCTGAAGAATACGCCATTAACAAATTAATTCCTGCTATGGCAAAAGGTGGGTTTATATCTGATACCGAAAGAGATAAAGTTGCAGAACGTATGTCTTATTTTTCAGGAATTAAAAAAAATGTGATATTACAGCATAATTTAGATGTACCAAAAGACTATTTCTGGAAAGAATTGTTAAGAAATGAAAATGGTTTTACCATTGGGCGATTAGATTCGAGATATAGAGGTCTAGATAAGAGGCTTGCCGGTGATAGCCCTGATTACAATTCAGAAATTACATCCTGGCTTCATTCTTTTACTCCAGCAATTAATTATTACATAAGAGAACATTTAAAGTTTAAAACAGACGTTACCTACAATGTATTTGGACCGGTTGGACCGTGGGATAATAGAAACGATAATGTAAGAGAAGGCTTAAGAAAAGCTATGGCTCAAAACCCTTATTTAAAAGTGTTAGTTCAATCTGGTTATTACGATGGTGCCACCACCTACTTCAATGCAAAGTATACTATGTGGCAAACTGACCCAAGCGGAAGGATGAAAGACCGTTTCTTTTTTAAAGGGTATAGAAGTGGACATATGATGTATTTAAGGAGTGAAGATTTAAAAAAATCTAATGATGATTTGAGAGATTTTATCAAAAATAGTTCTTCAAATGGTAAATCCGCTAAATATTAAAGACTTAAGAGCAAATGCATTTTAAATATCCTGCTGTTTTTTATTTTTTGTGTGTTCTTATTATTCCAATATTAATTCATCTTTTTAATTTACAAAGATTTAAAAAAATT
>Ga0208948_1001271_pt1 | contig 10683 bp, 10 predicted proteins | sample AOAMet11_17_M020_2_FD_188228 | JGI IMG/M metagenome (GOLD analysis project Ga0208948, IMG submission 188228) | Ammonia-oxidizing marine microbial communities from Monterey Bay, California, USA - CAN11_17_M020 (SPAdes) | ecosystem: Environmental > Aquatic > Marine > Intertidal zone | place...
GTTTTTAAACTTCTCAGAACCAGAAAGCTATCAAATGGACTCATGATTGACCCTGTGGCATTTGTCAGATAAGCCAATTGTTCTGCTAAATTTTTATCCGAAGAGACTGCTATGCCACCAACCACATCTGAATGACCATTTAAGTACTTAGTTGCCGAGTGCACCACTATATCAAAACCAATATCTAAAGGTTTTTGGACATAGGGGGAGCAAAAGGTGTTATCACAAACAGCGATTATTCCATGCTCTTTTGCAAACTCAGACACTGCCTTTAGATCAACTATTTTGAGCAAAGGATTGGTGGGAGACTCAACCCAAATCATTTTTGTATTGGGTTGTAGAGCAGCCTCTAAGTTTGTAAGATCACTAAGGTCAGTGAAACTAAACTCGAGGCCAGCTGAGCGTTTTCTTACGTTCTCAAATAAACGATAGGTTCCCCCGTAGAGATCATCCATCGCGATTACGTGATCTCCTGTATTGAGAATCTCTAAAACAGTCGAAGTAGCAGCCATTCCCGATGAGAAAGCAAATCCAGCTATACCATCCTCCAGTTCTGCAATGCATGCCTCCAAAGCCTTTCTTGTTGGATTGATGCTTCTTGAATAATCATAACCTTTATGAATTCCTGGACTTTCTTGAACATAGGTTGAGCTAACTGATATCGGAGTCATGATAGCCCCTGTTGTAGGGTCGGGCTCTTGACCCGCATGTATGGCCTTCGTTTCAAATCCTTGTGTGTTCTTATTTCCTTTCATATTTATCTATTTTTTATTTAATTTATTTCTGTAATGATTAATAAGATCGACTTTGGTTATGAATCCTATAAAAACTTCTTCTTCAAAAATAATGGCTACCTTGCCTTGAGAAAGAATATCTAAAAGAGAAGATTCTGGGGCATCAATAGGTAGTATATCCAGGTCTTTTACCATGTACTCACTCACCGGTCTCGAAAAAGCAGATTCATTATTGCTAACCGTGAAAAGTAAATCTTCTTCATCCAAAACACCCACAAGATCTTCTTTATCTAAAACAGGTATTTGAGATATATCGGAAGCCCGCATACGATTATAAGCAACCAACAAAGAGTCAGTGGGACTAACGCTAATCATTTCTCCTTTATCAGCTCTTCTGTTGATTAAATCGGTCAAGTCCCCATTATCTTGATCTTCTAAAAGGTGGTTATCGTGTAACCAGGACTTGTTGTAGGCTTTAGAGAGGTACTTATTGCCGGTGTCACATATAAAAGTAACAACCCTTTTGGGAGTATCTTGCTTTTGGCACCATTTGATTGCTCCTGCAACCAAGGTACCAGTAGAGGAACCTCCTAAAATACCTTCTTCTTGCAACAAAACTTGTAACGTTTGAAATGCTTCTTTGTCACTTACTACTTCGGCGTCGTCCAGTAGCTCTAGATTTAGGTTTTTGGGTATAAAGTCTTCCCCTACTCCTTCTACCAGCCACGAACCTCCATCGTAAAAAAAAGATCCTTTTCTAACGGCATCTGCAACCACCGACCCTTCTGGGTCAGCAACAACCATTTGAATATTAGGATCTTTTTCTTTAAAAAATTCAGCCAAACCAGTCAAAGTGCCTCCAGAACCGACACCAGCAACCATTGCATCCATCTTTCCTTCCATTTGTTCCCATATTTCAGGAGCCGTTGTGGTCCTGTGCGCCAAGGGATTAGCAGGATTTGAGAATTGATCAGCCAAGAAAGCTCCCGGAGTTTCAGAAACAATTTTTCTTGCAAGGTCTTGATAGTACTCTGGATGCCCTTCTGGAACATCTGATCTTGTCAAAATAATGTCCGCACCGAGACCTTCTAAATGAAGAATTTTTTCTCTACTCATTTTATCTGGAATAACCAGAATTATCTTATAACCTTTGATTGCTGCAACTAACGCAAGACCTATACCCGTATTCCCAGCCGTTGCTTCAATAATAGTGCCGCCTGGTTTTAATTCTCCTGATTTTTCTGCCTCTTCAATTATAGAAAGCCCAATTCTATCTTTGATCGATCCACCGGGATTGTGTGATTCTAGCTTAACAAATAACTCACATTTACCTGTATCGAAGGCGTTAAGCTTAACGATTGGTGTATTGCCTATAAGGCCCAGTAGAGATGAATTGATGCCCATAAATATTAATTAGAGAATTGGTTTATTTTATATAGTTGATTTGTTTAATTATTCTAATGGAAGGAATGATAAAGCTCTATTAATATAGCTCTAATTAATTAAAGAAATAAACATGGAAGAAACAAATAAAAAACAAAGAGAATTCTGGTCTGGCAAAGGTGGAGATGTCTGGGTAGAAAAACAAAATGCAATGGATGTAATGCTTGAACCACTTGGAGTTGCTGCTTTATCTAAGCTTACAGAAGATCTGGGAGAACATATTTTAGATATCGGCTGTGGATGCGGGTCTACAACCTTGAGCATTGCTGGGAATCTATCTAAGAATTCTAAAATTACTGGTGTTGATATTTCTGAGCCTATGTTAGATCAAGCACGAAAACTAGCAGCAGAAAAAAATTTAACAAACGTAGACTTCCAAGTTATGGATATTCAGACTGAACTTAAAAAAGAAAATATTTATTCAGCTGCCTATTCAAGATTTGGGGTAATGTTTTTTGAAGCTCCTGTGCCAGCATTTAAGAATATTTACAGAAGTCTTCAACAAGGAGCAAAGTTTTCTTTTGTGTGTTGGCAATCTCCTCAGCTTAATCCTTGGCAAGCACTATCCATTCAAGTAATCAAAAAGTTTGTAGACCTCCCTTCTCCGCCGCCGCGTAGCCCTGGGCCCTTTGCATTTGCTGAAAAGGATTACCTCGAATCAATAATGGTTGATTCAGGTTTTAAGGATATGGCTATCGAAAGTCATGAACAACAAATCACAATGTTTGTTGGAAAGTCATTACAAGAAGCTTCAAATGACTATTTGTCTATTAATCCTGTAGTTACAGCCATGTTAGAAGAATCTTCTCCAGAAGTTAAAGATGATATCTCAAGCGCACTTCAAGAACTCTTTAAAGAGTATTCTGACGGAAACGGTCTCCACTTCCCAAGTGCTACTTGGTTGGTAACAGCAAGCAAATAAATTGGACTAAATTTAAAAACTATCCCATTTTATAGAAAGTGAGCTTATTTCCATCAAGGTCCCTTACGTAAGCTCCGTAAAAAGTTGGCACCCTTTGGCCGGGCTCTCCTTCATCAGCTGCTCCAAGCTCAATGGCCTTAGCATAAATTGCGTCGACATCCTCGGTAGTTTCTAAAGAAATACCTGTCATGTTGCCATTTCCAACAGTTGCTTGCTCCCCATCATAAGGAACAAAAACCGCAAAGATTGTATCGTCATCTTTTATACGCCAAAAAAAACTTCTATCGTTTGGTGGAAAACTTGTTGCACCTAAATCTTCAAATAATGCATCATAAAAAACCTTCGCCTTTTGGAGATCATTTGTCCCTACGGTTACATATTTTGCTATTTTTCCATTCATATAAACTCCTTAAATTAAATTCTACTTAGTTCTGATCTTTCTTTGAATTCTAGTACTGTCGCATTGATGCAATATCTCGGAAGCCCGTTAGGCCCATCAGGAAAAACATGGCCTAAATGAATATCCGAAGTAACTGATCTTATTTCAATCCTTCTCATTCCATAACTATTGTCAGCCTTCCTATAAACCGAACCCTCCAAAGGTTTTGTGAAAGACAACCATCCGGTTTTAGAGTTGAACCTGTCCCTCGTATCAAACAAATGAGCTCCGCTTAACTTATCAACAAACACTCCATCAGGAGTGTTCTTAAAGATTTCGTATTCTTTGCAAAATCTGGCATCGGTGCCTTCATTGAATGCAACTTTAAAGGCTTCAGAATTTCCTAACTTGAAAGCTCCTAAAGTTCTATAGAACAAATCTGGAGCCATGTAACCTTTATGACTGAGAATTTCTTTCCCGTTTTCTAAAAAAATAATAGTAGGCGTTGCCCAGGTTGGAGAATTTATTATTAGACCTTCCAGTTGAGTAGCCATTCTGTAACTAAGGGGTATGGAGCCTTGGTAATCTGCTGAAACTTTTTCTCTAAATTTTTCACAATAGGGGCAGTATCCATCGGGCTCAATCACAACAATTTGCTTACCTTTCAACAAATTTTTATTGTCTATTTGTGGCATTGATTCTGAAGCAAAAAATTTAACTCCAGTTGAATGATCAGGACAATATCCGTTTGGGTTTTTTACAAGGTAATCTTGGTGGTATTCTTCTGCAGGATAAAAAGTGACCAAAGGCTTCACAACGGTGGCTATGGTTCCGTAACCAGCATTTGCAAGCAGCTCCTGGTAAGAGTCTATTACTTTTCTGGCTGATTCAGCTTGATTAGTAGTTGTGGTTAACACAATGGATCTGTACTGAGTGCCGACATCATTGCCTTGACGATTAATTTGCGTAGGGTCGTGACCTTCAAAGTAATGTCTCAAAAGTTCTTCTGATGAAAGAACGTTCTTATTAAAAGTTACCTCTACCACTTCAGCGTGGTTATTTGGATTAAATCTATTCCTGAATTGTGTAATTTCTCTGTAAGTTGGAGACACCCCTCTACCATCGGAATACCCAGAAACAGCATCTACGACTCCCGGAATAGCTGCATATTCTTTTTCAGCACCCCAAAAGCAACCCGCCCCTAGGACTATAGTTTCTAGATGAGAAGTGGACTGATCATCCTCGGTCAAAGCGACCTGCGACAATAGAGATATTAGGATAGTTGTAATAAAGACTTTCACAGGAGCGAATCCTATATTAAATCCCATGATTTGTGGAGTATTAAGAATTACTTTTTAAACTTTTGTATTTGTAAATACTTAGAAACAATTATTGAAACTAAAGACCAAGTTGATATAGTAAACAGTGATAATAAAAGAGTAATTCTATGAGCAATTCTAAAGCTGAAAGGATGCAATCAGATCAAAAGGCGAGAAATCATCGTCACGCAATCAAAACTCTTCAAAAGGAAAAGAAGGAAAGACTTTACGCTAGACTAAAGAAGCTTAAACAAAAAAAGTATTAGCTAAGGTAAAAGTCCCTAATATCAGAACACCTAAGGTGGTCTGCATGGTCTCTTATAATAATTTATATTCCGTTAAAGATTTCTTTAGAACTCAAATGGAGATAATTTACCTGTATAAATAAATACAATCCTGGTTTGGCTCTTAAAACTAGATGGAGAGAAATTACATCCGCTGGGAGTCATTTGCAATAAGGAATAAAGACCGTTTTCCTCACAAACCCACCCTTTTGCTCTTTGTATGTTTGGATTTAAAAGAAGGTATTTTTTAATATCATCTCTTTTAATAGGTTTATTTGAAGTAAAAATAGAAGACTGAAAAGAGGCGTGCTCCTTAGGACTATCTCCTATGAAATGATTTGCATAATATTTAGCCGATAACAGGTCTGTATAATTTGAGACTTCTTCTTCTAAGAAAATATTTTCGTTTAGTCCTTTTAGAACTTCTAACGACAGACCTGAACTTCTGTTTAAGAGTATTGCATCCGCCTGTTCAATTTGTCCCTTTACTGTATAACCAACAAATTTATCTTCCAGTAAACTGCCAATACTTTGGCCATCTGCTAATGCTAAAATCCCCTTTAGTGAAAAACCAGGCCAGCTCAGACCATAATTTGCAATATTTATAGGCAGGGAAATACCACTAGCTTCAATGATTACAGCGGTGATATCTTTGCCTTTAAGAGATTCTAAAGAAACACCTATATCATCAGATAACTTGCAACAAACGCATCCATTAGTAAGAGACAAAGTTAGAGACTCTTGATTGTCTATCAATTCAGCGTCTATATTTAATTCACCGAAATCATTTACAAGTACGGCAATTGGCGACTCGGCTTCTTTTAAGAATTTATTTATTAAAGTTGTTTTACCTGAGCCCAAATAACCTGCTACAACCGTTACTGGGATCATTGTGTTTTTATATTGAATACTTTTCCTTCAAAAACAGTTGCCTTAATTTCTATATCTTTAATCTTTAAAGGGTCTATTTCTAGAGGATTTTCTTGTAAAACTGTAAAGTCAGCTTTTTTTCCAGCTCTTATGCTTCCTATTTCATGATCAAGACCTAATACCCTTGCAGCATTGATAGTAATTGCTTCTAATCCCTGTTGAGGTGTAATTCTTTCTTCTTCACACATCACATTTCCTTTTTCATTAACTCTGTTTACAGCTACCCACATGCTCATCAAAGGCTGAGCAGGTGCCATTGTAAAATCCGAATGTAATGTTGTTGTAATGCCCTCTCTGAAACTGGTCCCTACTCTCGCCATAGATGATGCTCTTTCGAAGCCAACTGAGTCGTTAGAATAAATATCAGAAAGTTCATGAACGTAATAAGCATTAGCCGAAATATTAGCACCCAGTTTTGATAATCTAAATATCTGCTCCGGTGTGGATAGACCGAAATGCTCTATGGTAAATCCATGGTTAAAGCGGGGCCTTTCATCCTGCATTTTTTCTAGAGTGTCGACTGCCAGCTCCAAGCCTAAATCTCCAGTACAATGAACGTGTATTGCATACCCCTTATTCCAAAAGACTCTTGCATTGTCTTCAAACTGCTCAGGAGTACTAAGCCATTCTCCATGATGGCCGTCTATGTATCCTGGTTCCATTAATTGCGCTACTTGCGAAAAAAAAGCGCCATCGGTAAAAAGTTTTACCCTTTTTCCAAAATTTAATCTGTGAGAATTCCTTTCGGGAAGCTTAGCAATTAATTCTTCAGCTTGCTCTACGGAGTTACCCTTTTGCATAACAGTTGCGTGAGCAATCAATTCAACTCTAAAGGGAGTATCTTCATTTTCGTAAAGAGCAGCTTGAGTGTTCAATTCTGCTTCAAAATCAAATAGACCCACGGCCATGTCAGCAATAGTTGTTTGTCCACCAAAATGAACAACTTCTTTTAGTTTCAGCAAACCTTCTTTAAAAACCTCAGGCGCCAATATATAAGGATTGAGCTTTTGGATGGCATAACCAAGACCTATTTCGTAAAAGCGTCCTTTTTCAAAATCTATTTGAGTAGCATTCTCTACGTCTTCTTGTTTTATTTCTAATAATTCCAAAGCAGCATCATTCATGCATACTTCGTGGAACGATCGATTCCATACAACTATAGGTGTTTTTGAATCAATGGAATTTAAACGAGAACGAGAAATAGGCCCATGCCACAAATTATGATGCCCCCAGGTTATAAATAATTCCCCGTGAGTAGGCTTACTGAGAGCTTCTTTTAGACGTTTATCATATTCGGTTGGTGACCTAGTGGCTGGTGTTGTTCCCCAAGGCATCTTCCACTCCATCGCAGTTATAAAGTAAGTTGGCAAAAGTACAGCAGCCATTGAAGGATGAAGGTGAGGGTCAATTAAGCCTGGAACTATGAATGAGTTCTTAAATTGTTCGTCTATCTCATGATCATGCTTACTCAGCCAAGGCTGAAGTGATTCAAGGGTTCCGGTCTCTATAATTTTTCCGTCTCTAACTGCTACTGCTTCGGCACTTGGCATGGAAGCATTCATAGTGATAATAGATTTAGCTGGGAAAACCGTGATCATCTATCAAAAAAACTTAACATATCAGACAGAACGGTAGGTACCACTTCATCCGGTAAATTATGACCCATACCATCATAAATAATTATTTCAGAGCCTTGTATTAATTCAGCAGTGTGCTTTCCATGCTCAACCGGCAACAAAGTGTCGTTTACTCCATGTTGAATTAGAGTAGGAACTGATATTGTCTTAATCTGATCCGACCTGTCTCCTGCTTGTAAAATAGCAGTCATCTGCCTGCCCATAGCTTCTGGATAGAACCCGTAAGCATGCACTTGATCTAAATCTAAATCTCCTACACCGCTAAAATTATCTTGATTCTGCTGAGACATTTCAGGTAAATGCCTTGCTCCAGAAGTCGACATGATTGAGACCAGACTTTTGGTTCGTTCCGGATAAGATGATGCAATTGTCTGTGCAATCATTCCGCCCATCGAGGCTCCAACGATATGGGCATTATCTATGTTGAGCTCATCCAAGACTCTTATCCCATCAGCGGCCATATCGTCCAAAGTATAAGGAGCACTGAAGCCGATGCCCATGTAACTTAAAGCAAATTTCCAATAAATATTTGGCTTACCGAGTCTATCTAAGTTTTCTGAGTCTCCAGTGTCCCTGTTATCAAAAAGTATAACTTTATAACCAGCATCGACTAACCCATTAACCAAATATTCCCCCCAAAGCCTATGTGAAGCCATGAGACCCATAATCATTAAGACGGGAGTTGCGTTTTCTTCCCCTGCAACGGTATAAGCAATAGAAACTCCATTAGAATCAAAGCTAATGGTTTCTTGATCAACCGTGTAGTCAGAGTAAGTACTTAAAGAGAATAGAATTATAAAAAATAGTATTATTTTTTTCATAGAATTAAGATTAAGTTTCAATTAGTTGATTTAACTTTCTTCAGAGTTGTGAAGAGTTACTGAAGGACATTCACTTAAACCTTCAAATAGATCTGATAGTTCAGAAAGGGCTCCAGATCTGATCTCTCTGTTTACTGTCGCCCAAGCCACTTCGTCTGTGTAAGTGTCTATAAAGGTAAAACCCTCCATGTCAGGAGACACAATAGGTTCTAGTACATAACTAGATACTTCTGATTCATAAAGATTATTGACAGCCTTAACCCATTTCGAGTTCGCTGCCTTAACTTCATCAAGGGTTTTTCCTTCCTCTAGGTCACAAGTGTAAATTGCAACTGCAGATGCATTTATACCGAAAGATAGAATTGATAATGTTAAAAGAGTAATTATTTTAGTCATTGTTGTCTCCATTTTTTAATGAGCTAAAAGAATAACATAAGCCTCATAATTTATTAAAATTTAAGTAAATGTAAGGAGTGGTAGACACGAGTGGATTCGAACCACCGACCCTCTCGATGTCACCGAGATACTCTAACCAACTGAGCTACGTGTCTTCTGAACTTGGCATTTTATCTAAGTACAAAATTTTTACGAGCTAATTCACTTCCAAAAAATTAAACTAGAAAACTCTTAAGTTAGTGATTAACTGATGAATTAGGATAAGATAAATTAGTATTTATTGGAATCAGGTCAAACTGGGGAGAACCATATGAAAGAATCATTTTTTAAAAAAGAAAACTCAATTCCTGACCCTTGGGATTTACCTCTAGAAACCTTTGATGTGTCCAAAGCAGAGATTTTTGAAAGCAATCTGCACGGAGAATACTTTCGTCGATTAAGAAAGGAATCACCAGTTCACTATTGTCCCGAAAGTCAATTTGGACCATTCTGGTCAATAACAAAATTTCACGATATCGTTGCAATAGACAGCGACCATAAACGATTTTCTTCTGAGACTAATATTGTTATAGGTGATGCTCAGCCAGAATTAGTAACCCCTATGTTCATAGCAATGGACCAACCAAAGCATGATGTTCAACGCAAAGCTGTTCAACCTGTGGTAGCCCCTACTCAATTATCTGAACTAGAGGTGATCATAAGGCAAAGAGTCGGAAATATTCTTGATGATTTACCTGATAATGAAGATTTTAATTGGGTGGAGCTGGTATCCAAAGAGTTAACGACGCAAATGTTGGCTACTTTATTTGACTTTCCTTTTGAGGACAGACACCTCCTCCCTTATTGGTCAGATGTTGCAACAACCTCAGAAACTGTTGGGATTGAAGTAGACATGAATCAAAGGCAAGAAGTTCTGCAGGAGTGTCTGGCCTATTTCAGTAAGCTTTGGTATCAACGAGCAGCTGAGCCAAGAAAATTTGACTTCATATCTATGCTTGCTCATGGGGAAGATACTAAAGACATGATCAATGACCCTATGGAATTCTTAGGCAATCTCATTCTTCTTATTGTTGGGGGCAATGATACAACTAGAAACTCAATTTCTGCTGGAGTAGTTGAATTAAATCGTAACCCAAAAGAGTATGAAAAGTTGAAGGATGATAGCTCTCTAATTCCTAATATGGTCTCTGAAATCATTAGATACCAGACTCCCTTAGGGCATATGAGACGAACAGCACTTGAGGATGTTGAATTTAAAGGACATAAAATTCGTAAGGGAGATAAAGTCGTTATGTGGTACGTTTCCGGAAATCGAGACGAGGAAGTCATTGAAAGCCCAGATGCGTTTATTATTGATCGAAATAAAGCGAGACATCATCTCTCTTTTGGTTTTGGTATACATAGATGTATGGGAAATCGTGTAGGAGAGATGCAGCTTCGTATTCTTTGGGAAGAAATTCTTAGACGCTTTGATCGCATAGAAATGACCGGAGAACCTGAACGAGTTTTATCTAATTTTGTTATGGGTTACAGCAATGTTCCTGTAAAAGTCCATAAAAAGTAGAACCGAAAAATATGACCAAAGTAATATTTATTGATCACGACGGAAATAATTATGAAATAAATGCTAATCAGGGTGATAGCCTTATGGAAGGAGCAATATCTAATAATGTTCCGGGCATAGATGCTGACTGCGGTGGTCTTTGTGCATGTGGTACTTGTCATGTATTTGTAGAGCCTAATTGGTTATCTAAAGTTGGGGAGAGAAGTGAAATGGAAGACTCAATGCTAGAGTACACTGAAAATGTTAAATCTAAT
>Ga0208948_1001272_pt1 | contig 10674 bp, 8 predicted proteins | sample AOAMet11_17_M020_2_FD_188228 | JGI IMG/M metagenome (GOLD analysis project Ga0208948, IMG submission 188228) | Ammonia-oxidizing marine microbial communities from Monterey Bay, California, USA - CAN11_17_M020 (SPAdes) | ecosystem: Environmental > Aquatic > Marine > Intertidal zone | place...
TTCCGAGGCGGTCGAACGGTCGGACCGTCTAGTGGTGCCCGCGCTGGCCCCACTGGATGAGACGGCCGAGCTCTACGGGGCACTGGTGGCCGCCACACGCGGGTATGTCATCAAGAGTGGCTTCACCGACGTGTGTCTCGGCCTATCGGGCGGCGTGGACTCGGCGTTGGTAGCCACCGTCGCGGCCGACGCCCTCGGCCCGGACCACGTCCACGCGGTCCTCATGCCGTCTCGGTACTCCAGCGACCATTCGGTGGACGACGCCCGGGCACTGGTCGCCTCTCAGGGAATCGATGCCCACGTCCTTCCCATCGAAGAGGCCCATTTGGCCCTGACCGGCGTGTTGGCCAGGGCCATCGAGGGGGGCCCGACCGGCCTCGTCGACGAGAACCTGCAGGCCCGTATCCGCGGCGTGCTGCTGATGGGCCTGTCCAATGCCCACGGATGGATGGTGCTGACCACCGGCAACAAGAGCGAGTCGGCGGTCGGCTACTCGACGCTGTACGGCGACACGGCGGGGGCCTACGCGGTGATCCGGGATCTCTACAAGACCAGGGTTTACGACCTATGTCGGTGGCGCAATGCCGGGGAACCGGGGCTGGACGGACAGCCGGTCATTCCCGAACGCATCCTCACCAAGCCCCCGTCGGCCGAGCTACGGCCCGACCAGACAGACGATCAGAGCCTTCCGCTATACGACGTGCTGGACCCGCTGCTGGAGGCCTACGTGGAGGGCAATCGAACCCGAGCCGAACTGGTGGCCGAGGGCCACGATCCCGATCTGGTGGACCAGGTGGTCCGCCTCGTGGACGGAGCGGAGTTCAAGCGTCGCCAGACGCCGCTCGGTCCGAAGGTGACCACACGCGGGTTCGGCCGCGACCGTCGCATGCCGATCGTCAACCACTTCCGGGGGTGACTGCCGTGACCGATGCACCGTTGCATGAGGGACCGACATCACTCACCACCGAGGGTGGGACCAGCGAGTTCACGCAGTTGGCCGACCTCTGTGAGGCGCTGGCTGGACAGTTGGGAGACTGGTCGACCGACGGGGCTGATATCGCCTCGTCCGCCACGATGGCCTCCCTTTCGGCGCGTCTCACCGAGCACGCTGGATGGTGGCGCGATCAGGTCCCCGAGTCGGTGTTGTTGGCCGAGGTACGCGACGCGGCCTCGGACCCGGTTCGACTGACCGCCGTGCTGGCCATGCTCGACGTGGCGCCCTCGGCGCGGACGGCGGCTGTCGCCCCGGTTCTGGACGGCGTGGTGGCCCACCTCGTGGGACTGGCCGATCGACTCTCGCCGGTCGGTGATGCGCCGGCGCGTCGCGTGCTGCGGTTGGTGCTCGCCGATCTCGCGGACCGGCCTCGCCATCCATGAGCCGTTGTTCCATGGCGGGCCATCCATGACAGGTCCCGCCGGTATCGTCATGCTTCGTGACGGCGGTCACCTTTTCGTGTTGGCATCCAGAGGGTCGTGGATATGGTGACGGTCGATCGGGGGAGTGGGGGCAACTTTGCCATCCGACCCACCATCCGCCCTTCGGGGCGAGCCGATCGGGTGTGTTGACAGGCGAATGATTCGGTGAACGACGGTCCCGTAAGACGGGCCGGATGTTCCCCCGGCTGGAGGAGACGAGGGTGGCCAAGGAGCGGGTCGAACGGGACGAGGAAGACCTCGTCCGGCTGTATCTCACCGATATTGGTCAATATCCACTGCTGACCAAGGAGGGTGAGGTTCGCCTCGCCCAGCAGATCGAAGCGGGCATCGAGGGTCGGGCCGAGATGTCCGCCAAGGGCGACAGCCTTACGCCGGCCCGTAAGCGCGAGCTGAAGCGCAATATCAAGCGGGGCGAGGAGGCCGAGCGCACGTTCGTCCAGTCCAACCTCCGACTGGTCGTCTCCATCGCCAAGAAGTACCAGGCCTCTGGGCTGCCGTTGCTGGACCTCATCCAGGAAGGCAACCTCGGTCTGATGCACGCCGTCGAGAAGTTCGACTGGCGCAAAGGCTTCAAGTTCTCCACCTACGCCACTTGGTGGATCCGTCAGGCCATCACCCGCGGCATCGCCAACACCGGGCGGACCATTCGCCTTCCGGTGCATGCCGGTGACACCCTGGCCCGCCTGCAGAAGGCACGGTCCCGCCTCGAGCTGAAGTTCGGACGTCAGGCCACGCTGGCCGAGCTCTCGGCTGAGGTGGAGATGCCCGAGGAGAAGGTCACCGAGGCGTTGCGCTTCGCGGCCGAACCGCTGTCGCTGAGCGAACCGTTGCGCGAGGACGGCGATGCTGAACTGGGTGACGTCGTCGAGGACCGGGCGGCCGAGTCGCCGTTCGAGGTCGCAGCCACCTCGCTGCTGCCCGAGGAGATCAGCCGTCTATTGGCACCGCTGGATACCCGTGAACGGGAGATCCTGAAGTTGCGCTTCGGGCTGGACCGGGGCGAGCCCCGCACGCTCGAGGAGGTCGGGGAGCACTTCAATCTGACCAGGGAGCGGATCCGTCAGATCGAGGCCCGGGCCATGTCCAAGCTTCGTCACCCGAGCAGCGATACCGGCGCACGCGACCTGTTGGCGGTCTGAGAAACCGGCTACTGGGTTCGGACCGTCCCACCGACGGGCCGGCCGCCCGACCCGTTCATCGGGTCGGGCTGTGGCTGGCGGAGGTGGACGGGAATCGAACCCGCCGGACGGGGATCGCCCGTCCCACCCGCTTTGAAGGCGGGGGAGCCCACCAGGTACTCAGACACCTCCATCGGTGACGGTACGGGATCGGGCGTGATGCCACTACTTCGCGACGGGTAACCACCCCGTGCGCGACGCGGGGTCCGGACCTAGCATGAGGACCATGAAGAAGCTTGTGATGTTGGCTGCGCTCGGCACCTTGGTTGCCGTCGCTGTCAAGAAGGTCCGCTCGATCTAGAGCACCCGACGGGTGGCTGGGCCAGTTGGTCCTGTCGCTCGGTCAGTCCGGTCGGTTCAGTCGGCCCGCCGGCGTCCGATGCGGCGCGCCAGAGCCACGATGGCGGCCACGATCAGAGCGGAGAGCGTGGTCGCCGCGATCCAATTCCGATCGATGGGAACCCGGTCCCCCAGGGGTACTGGATTTTCGAACTCCCGGATCAGCCAACCCCGGATCTCGGCCGTCCGGCGGAGATACCGGTCGGGGTTCACGGCCACCGGATGGCCGACCACGTCCAGCATCGGCAGGTCGGTAACCGAGTCCGAATAGCCCCACGATCCCGCGAGGTCGATGCCTCGGTCGTCAGCCAGCCGTTTGATGGCGTTCGCCTTGTCTGGGCCCTGAGCGTAAAATTCGACCTCTCCGGTGTACTTACCGTCAGCATCGGTCTCTGGGGTGGTGGCGATGAACTCGTCGACGCCGAGGTGATCGGCCAGCGGGGCCACGATCTCCACTGGTGACGCCGACACCAGGATCAGCAGGCGCCCCTCGGCACGGTGGTGGGCGAAGAGGTCGAGGGCCTCGTCGTAGACAATGGGCTCGATGACCTCAGCCAGATGGTCACGGGCGAACCGCTGCAGGGCTTCCTGATCCCAGCCGGCGGCCAGACGGAGGGCGGTCTGGCGGGCCCGGGCCATGCTCCCCTCATCGGCGCCGAAGAACCGGAATAGAACCTGACCCCAGGCGGCCCGGAGGGCCATCGGCGCACTCAGGTAGCCGGCTCGATGGAGTGCCGGCCCGTACGCGGCCATCGAAGCCCGCGCGATGACCGTCTTGTCGAGGTCGAAGAAGGCCGCCTCCACGAATCCGATCCTATTGCGCTGCCTCAGGTCGGGACTGGGCACCGTCATGAGTCCGACCGGTTCCTGCTCCTCCATCGGTGACGAACGATCGCGTGGGAGTGGTGATGGAGATCTACTGGCCGGTGAAGGGCGGTCGGGGGAACGCGGTGCTCGTAAGGGGTCCGGGTAGCGGCGGACGGTCACCGTTGCGCCGGGTGGAGGACGCGGTGATCGGCTCCGCAGGCTTGAACCCGCTGCACATCGACGTCAAGCGGGTGGTCGATGGTGATTCAGCGACGGTGACTATCCGCCACCTGGCTCGGATCGACACGCCGTAGATCGGTCCGGCGCTGCCCGATGTGGTGCTGACCGCCTCGGCCGTGATGTTCCTGGAGTGGAGGTGGGCCTCTCCCGACATGACGGGCTGACTTCAGAGGTGCCCTCCGGGTCGTTCTTGTGAGGGACCGGGGTCGGATCGGTGGTCTAGCGTTGGTGGAGAACCGGGCCGGGCCGGATCGACTACATGGAGGGGAATCAGACAGGTGCAACTCGACGTCCTCAGCCGTGACCTGCGTCCGCTCGATGCCTCGGGTGGCCCGACCGCCGTTGTGCTGACCGTGCTGGGTGACCTTGACATGGCTGGCGCTCCCAGTCTTCGTCAGGCCGTGGTGACCTTGGTGGACAGTGGTGCTCGCCTGGTGGTCCTGGACCTGACGGCGGTCGACTTCGTGGACTCCGCGGGGCTCGGCGTGGTGGTCGGTGCCCTTCGGCGACTCCGGACACACGACGGTGATCTGGTGGTGGTGTGTCCTGAGCCCCGGATTCGTCGCGTGTTCGAGATGTGCGACCTGGATCGGGTGTTCGCTCTGCACCGGGACGTGGATGCTGCCGCGACGGCTATGGCCGGGCGGGCGCTGGCATGAACGAGGTTCCAGTGGCGGGCATCGAGTTGACCGTTCCTCCGCATCCTGAATTCCTGCAGTTGGTACGTGCTGTGGTGGGTGCGGCCGCCGTCTCGGGCGGCGGCACCGAATCACCGCTCGAGCCCGGACGGGTGGCCGACCTCCGACTCGTGGTATCCGAGGCAGTCACCAACGCGATCGAGGCCCAGAGCGCGATCGGTGCGCCGGACCGTGTCCTAATCCGGTGTCGGGTGGGGGACGACAAGGTATTGGTCGAGGTGATGGACCACGGCCCCGGGTTCGATCCCGACGCAGTGCCGGACCTGCCCGATGTGGAGACTCCGGAGCGGCTTCGCCACGAGTCGGGTTTGGGTGTGGCGTTGATGCATCGCCTAGCCGACAAGGCTGAGGTGGAGAGCGGTCCAGACGGCACGACGGTCCGCCTCACGATCCGCCCCAACTGACCAGTCTCCCGAGGAACAGCGCACCGGGACAACAGTGCCCCGGGTCCCGAAGCTGGTGTCCACAGGCGGGCATCCATAGTGATGCCACAGGGTGCCGGTTACCGTTCGGGCGACGCAACGGCGGTGGAGATCAACCTGATCCCGCTGGAGACGAACCCCGAGGGAGTGCTGGAAGCAACGATGTCAGGTCCACAATCTGCATCGAGACCTACGTGGCTGGGCAGTGACCGTCCTCTGGCGCGCACCCTCGGCCGGCCTGTCATGCGGTTCCTGGGCATCGAGGCGGCCGGCGGCATCCTGCTCATGGTGGCCACCGTGGCGGCTCTCATCTGGGCCAACTCTCCCTGGTCGGGGAGCTACCACGATTTCTGGCACACCGAGGTCCATCTAGGGGTCGGCGATCTGCGGCTCGAACACCACGGGCACCCGCTGACGCTGGTTCAACTGGTGGACGATGCCCTGATGGCCATTTTCTTCTTCGTGGTGGGCCTCGAGATCAAGCGTGAGTTGGTCGCCGGCCATCTGCGCGACCGGCGGGCCGCCCTGCTCCCGGCGGCTGGGGCACTAGGCGGCATGGTCGTCCCGGCACTGATCTACTTCGCCTTCAACTCGTCGGGTGACACCTCGGCCGGGTGGGGGATCCCTATGGCTACCGACATCGCCTTCGCCGTCGGAGTGCTGTCCCTGCTAGGCAACCGGATCTCGACGCCCTTGAAGGTCTTTCTGCTGTCGCTGGCCATCGTCGATGACATCGGGGCGATCATCGTGATCGCCGTCTTCTACACCAGCGACCTGGCCGGCGAGTGGCTGGTGCTGGCTGTCGCCACCACGGTGGCCGTCGTCCTCCTGACCCGGTTCAAGGTCTGGTACACGCCGCTGTACATCGTGTTGGGATCGGTGCTCTGGTACGCCATGTTCCGCTCTGGGGTGCATGCCACGATCGCCGGGGTGATCATGGGGCTCCTGGCCCCGGCGGGTGTCCTCCTCCAGCCGGGCGAGATCGCACCCATCGACGTCGGGTCGTTGAATGCCGACGGCCTCCGGGAGGCCAAGTTCCGGATGAATGAGTCGGTCTCGGTGGCGGCCCGGCTCGAACAACAACTCCACCCCATCACCGGATTCATGATTATCCCCATTTTCGCGCTGGCCAACGCCGGGATCGAGATTAGTGGGGACTCGTTGCGCGACGCGCTCGGCTCCGGGGTGACCATCGGCGTGGCTCTTGGGTTGGTGGTCGGCAAGGTGGTGGGCGTCAGCCTGTTCACGTTGGGAGCGGTGCGGCTGGGCATCTCGGCGTTGCCGTCGGGGGCGACTATCCGGCACGTGGTCGGCATCTCGGCCATTGCCGGTATCGGCTTTACCGTCTCGCTGTTCGTGACCGGCCTGGCCTTCGACGACCTGGCGATACAGGACGAGGCCAAGGTGGGCATCCTCCTAGCCTCGATGGTCGCAGCCCTGATCGGCGTGGTCATTCTGCTGGGTGCCCGAGCCACTGACGAGGGGGCAACCCATGGGTGACGCCCTCGTCATCGTCGAGTCCCCGGCCAAGGCCAAGACCATTGCCGGCTACCTCGGCGAGGGTTTTGTCGTGGAGTCTTCCATCGGCCACGTCCGCGACCTGCCGATGCGGGCCTCGGACGTTCCGGCCGCCTACAAGGGTGAGCCGTGGGCCAAGACGGGCGTCGATGTCGACAACGACTTCAAGCCGTTGTACGTCATCAACGCCGACAAGAAGCAGCAGATGGCGAATCTCAAGCGCCTGCTGAAGAAGGCCGACGTCCTATATCTGGCCACGGATGAGGATCGCGAGGGTGAGGCCATTGCCTGGCACCTGCTTGAGGTCCTCAACCCCAAGGTCCCGGTCCATCGGATGGTCTTCCACGAGATCACCAAGGGGGCCATCACCGCAGCGTTGGACAACACCCGTGAGCTGGACCGACGACTGGTCGACGCCCAAGAGACCCGTCGAATCCTCGACCGTCTCTACGGCTATGAGCTTTCACCGGTGCTCTGGCGGATGATCGGTGCGGGCCTGTCGGCAGGTCGCGTGCAGAGCGTGGCCACTCGCATGATCGTAGAACGCGAACGTGACCGGATGGCCTTCAACCCGGCTGGCTATTGGGACCTGACTTGTGCCATGGCGACCCGTGTCCCACAGGGCGCGGGAGCGGGCTTCACCGCGCGCCTCCTGGAGATTGACGGTCGGAGGGTGGCCCTCGGGCGGGACTTCGGCGATGACGGGCACCTGTCGCGGGCCGACGTTCTGGTCCTAGATGAGACGTCAGCGGGCGCCGTACGTGACGATCTGGAGGGGCGACCCACCACCGTCGAGTCGGTTGAACCCAAGCCGTACCGGCGCAGACCGTCGGCACCGTTCACCACCTCGACTTTCCAGCAGGAGGCCGGCCGACGCCTCAGACTCTCTGCGTCACGGGCCATGCATGCCGCCCAGGGCCTGTACCAGAAGGGGTACATCACCTACATGCGAACCGACAGCACCACGCTGTCGGACACGGCGGTGCGGGCCGCCCGGGCCGAGGCCACCGAACGCTTCGGTTCCGACCACGTCCCCGACGCGCCCCGGACCTACGCCAACAAGGTCCGTAACGCCCAGGAGGCTCACGAGGCCATTCGGCCGGCCGGCGACCGCTTCCGTCATCCCGATACGGTCCGTGGCGAGCTTCCGAAGTCTGAGGCCGACGTCTACGAGTTGGTGTGGCGCCGCACCGTTGCCTCCCAGATGACCGACGCCATCGGCGAGACAGTTCGCCTCCGGATGGGGGCCGATCTGGCGTCGGGCACGGGTGCCGACGGGGCCGGTTCCCGTGCCACGCTGGCGGCCAGCGGTACCGTCATCCAACATCAAGGATTTCGCCGGGCTTACGAGGGGACCCGTGACGAATCCCCTCGTCGGGGTGCTGAGGCCACCGACGACGATGACGGCGACGCTGCAGAGTTGGTGCTTCCGGCGGTGACCGTTGGTGAGGCCGTCGACGTGGTGTCGGCAACCGCAGAAGGCCACACCACCCAGCCCCCGGCCCGCTACACCGAGGCCTCGCTCGTCAAGGGGATGGAGGAACACGGCGTGGGCCGGCCCTCCACCTACGCCTCCATCATGGAGACCATCCAGCGGAAGTACGTGTTCAAGAAGGGCACGGCGTTGGTACCGACGTTGAGTGCCTTCGCTGTCACCAACCTGCTGGAACAGCACTTCCCCCGCCTGGTCGACTACGACTTCACGGCGGGAATGGAAGACGACCTCGATGACATCGCCAACGGTGAGGCGGAGAGCGTTCCGTGGCTGCACGCCTTCTACTTCGGGTCCGACGCTGACATCGGTCTGCACGCCAAGGTCACGACCCGCCTCGGCGAGATCGACCCCCGTGGGGTAAGCACCGTCGAACTCGGGGCGACGTCCGACGGCGAGCCGGTGGTGGCCCGCTTCGGCAAGTTCGGTCCGTACGTTCAGGTGGGCGACGAGACGGCGTCGATCCCCGATGACGTGCCACCCGACGAGCTGACGGTGGCCCGGGCGCTCGAGTTCCTGCACGCTCCGGCTGACCGGGAGCTGGGCACCGATCCCGACACGGGGCTGGTGGTCGTGGCTCGTTCCGGACGATTTGGCCCCTACGTGTCGCTCGGCCGTCCACCCGAACGCCCGGCACCGTCGTCACCGGCCGGTCGTCTCATGGCCCTACCGGGCAACCGCAAGGAAATTGGCGTGGCGCTCGGCTACCTGCGCCTGGCTGCCGGCCGGCTCGACCTGGCCGCGGCGAAGAAGGTGCTGAACGTGCCGGCGCGCGGGGTCAGCGCGGCGGCTCTCAAGAAGGTTGTCGAGGCGACCGAAGTGGGGCGCCCGGTGTTGGAGGTCCTGCGAGACACTGAGGCCCTCGGTGTCTCGGCCAAGGCTTGTGCCGGCATCGAGGCCTTCCTGTCCCTCGGAGAACAGTTAGCTGGCTTGCGATCCGAAGGGCCGCGTGCCGTGGTCGAGGCGGCTTTGGAATCTTCGGGCTACGGCACTGAGATCCGGGCTGCTGACGACGGTGGCGAGGCTCGCCTCGTGAACCTGGAGAAGCTGGCTGATGCGGTGGACGGATTCGAGGACATCGAGTCACTTCTCGATGAACTAGACCGCCAGGCCGGTGCCGATGACGTCCCGAAGCCCAAGACGGCTTCGCTGTTCCAGACCATGACGTTGGATCGCATTACCTTTGACGAGGCGCTTGAGTTGCTGAGCCTGCCCCGGACCGTGGGTATCGATCCAGCTGACGGGGTCGAAGTCACCGTGCACAACGGTCCCTACGGCGCCTACCTTCGGAAGGGGTCGGATAGTCGCAACATCGAGACTGAGGAGCAGCTCCTTACGATCACGCTCGAGGAGTGCCTGGCACTCCTGGCCCAGCCCAAGCGACGTGGTCGTAACGCCCCGAAGCCGCCGCTGCGTGAACTGGGCACCGATCCCGAGAGCGGGAAGACGATCTTCCTCAAGGACGGCAACTGGGGCCCCTATGTGACCGACGGGGAGTTCAACGCCTCGTTGAAGCGGGGCGACGCCGTCGAGGAACTCACCGACGAACGGGCATCGGAGTTGTTGGCTGAACGGCGTATGAAGGGCCCAGCCAAGAAGAAGCGTTGATCGGCGGCTGGCTGCGGCCGGCGACCGACCGCCCCCGGGTGGTCGACTCCTCTCCCATAGAATGGATGGGTGATCGGAGCGACGGGACGGGACCCGGGCGACCCCCGCCCCGGAGACGAGTTCACTCCGTTCCTGCCGCTGGAGGGTCGCCCGCCGCTACGTACCCGCCTGTTCGGCACCCCGGCCTTCTTCCGCCTCTGGATGGCCCAGGTCGTCTCGGCGACCGGCGACTGGTTGGGGCTTCTAGCCATCTCGATCCTGGCCATCCGGCTGGGTTCGGGCAACGAGGGGGCGGCCCTTAGCCTGGTGCTGGCGGCCCGGATCGTGCCCGGGTTCTTCTTCGGTCCGGTGGCCGGCGTGCTGGTCGACCGGTGGGACCGCAAGCGCACCATGGTCACCTGTGACGTGGGCCGGGCCATGGTGATGCTGGCCCTGCCGTTCGTGGACACCCTGATCGGCCTGTTCGCCGCCTCGCTGTTACTGGAGGCGTTCACCATGTTGTGGGGTCCTGCCAAGGAGGCATCGGTGCCCCACGTGGTCCCGGCCGACCAGTTGGCCACGGCCAACTCCCTGTCGCTGGTCGCTGCCTACGGGACCTTTCCCCTCGGGGCGCTACTCATGGCCCTGTTTGGGCGCCTGTCCACGGCCCTGTTTGATTCGTCATGGGCCGACAACGTGCGACTTGACGACATGGGCCTGGCCTTCTACGCCAACGCCCTTTCGTTCCTGGTCACCGGCTGGCTGATTCTGACACTGGATCTGCCCAGACGCCCTCGGGCTGAGAAGGACGCTGCGAAGAGTCGTCGGGCCGCCCTGTCCCACCCGATCGCCGAACTGCGCGAGGGCTGGAGGTTTGCCTTCGTGAACCCGGTGGTCCGTACCGTGAACATGGGTCTGGCCACCGGCCTCATGGGTGGCGGGATGTTGGTGCCTCT
>Ga0208948_1001279_pt1 | contig 10635 bp, 9 predicted proteins | sample AOAMet11_17_M020_2_FD_188228 | JGI IMG/M metagenome (GOLD analysis project Ga0208948, IMG submission 188228) | Ammonia-oxidizing marine microbial communities from Monterey Bay, California, USA - CAN11_17_M020 (SPAdes) | ecosystem: Environmental > Aquatic > Marine > Intertidal zone | place...
ATATCTGCACATTCATTATTAATTAAAATTTCAGTCACTAATTCTTCAACAGTGTAAGTGCATTGATCAACCATAACATCTGGTGCAACTGGTGTTGGACTTGGAGTAATTACAGCACCAATCTCTATTCTGTTAAAGGACTCACAATCACCATCAGCAAAAGGTGACACAAAAAACGAAGTTGTTTCACTTATATCTGGGTTGAAGTTTGTTCCTTCAAAAATTAAATTTCCTCCAATCTGACTATCATACCAATAAACATCTCCATCTCCAATATTTGAGGATGCTACTAATTCTGTTAATTCATTTAAACAACCAAAAAAACCACTTATATTTTCAACAACAGGAGCAAGTAAATTAGTACTTGAGGATAAATTCAAAACCGGATCTCCTGGCATACCACCGTACTCTACTATATAACCTTTAGATTGATAATCTCCTCCACCAGATGCTGGATTGGGTAAGTCATTCCATGTTCCAATTTCCCCAACATTAGGGGATGTAACATGAGCGTAATGTTCTGGGCCAGCATTATTAGGTTCTGCTGTTCCATTCCAATTTGAATATTCACTACCATTGCCGTTATTAACAGCTACTCCACCTTGTTGTGAACCAGCTCCATTCCAAAAAGGTAATCCATCTCCATTGTTTTCTAACCCTTCAGGACCCGTAACCCATCTCCAATCTCCTTCATTTGCTGCATCACTAGCACCAATCCATCCAACATCATTGGTTTGAACAGCTGCTATTTGATTTTCTTCTGCACTTGTAATTGTAGCTAAATATCCTTGTAAACCATAATATGTTAAATTTTCTGCTAATTCTTTTGATTCTGTCCATGTAACATCAACAAGACTAATGAATTCATAATAATGTCCTGTTTCATCTAGGTAGTTTGTATCTCCAATAGTAAATGAAAATGATTTATCAGTCGGATTAGGATTATTACTAATAAATTTCACATCATAAACAGCGGCAATTAAATCTGTATAAAGAGCTTCTGCACCTCCAGGCCCTTTAAGCTCTAATTTTCCAGAAACTGGATCCCAACTCTCTTGAACTCCAGGGTGAAAACCAGTTAAAATCAATAAATCTTCACCTTGAACATACCCTTCAGAAATTTGAATGTATAGTGCCTCTATAGATTCATCGTCAGGATCAGTGATATTAAAAAAGGTTACTATGGCCTGTTCAGATAATGGGCAGTAAAATTCATTTCCCTCAGAAAAAATTTCTGGCGGAAGATTATCTTGACTGAAAGATAATTTGAATAGTAGTAATGTAAGTAAACATATTTTTCTAATCATTTCAGTCATTAATTTTTTTAGAAGATCAAAAATAACATTTTAAATAAATAAAGATGGTTAAATTATTATCTAATATTATATCCAGTTAATAATCTACCAATTTCTGCTAGAAATGGAATGCCAATCTCATCGTATTCATAATTATTATCGTTAAGTATATTATTTTCATTAGTATAGATACATGCAGTTAATACAAAGTGTCGATCAGAATTATTGTTGTATATATATGCGTTATCTATACTATACCCATAGGCATTACCTACTTTATTAAATATATTATCATTTATCATGCCGTTTTTATCTCCGTATATAAAAAATTTATTGTAATTATTTGGGTACATGTTTTTATCAAATCCCATCTCAAATGGAGTTGAAGACATTAACTTTTTTATTAAAAGATTTTGAGATTTAGATAAATTAAATTTTTTATTTTTTGAAGTTTCAGGAAAAAACAAACAGATTAAAATATTATTCAATTCATTTATGGAAAAATAATTTTTTCTAGAAAAATCCATTGGTTTATTTTGTAGTTTGTTGTTTAATAAAAAACCAATTCCCTTATTTAAATTTTTTAAATTTAATTTTGTTACAGCTTTATTGTTTATTGATTTTTGAATTTTTAATATTTCTCCATTACTATAAAAATTAATTTCTTTTGTTTTTAAATTATCAGATTCTTTAGTTGATAATCTATGAGAAATACTAAAGTCTTTAAAGCCCTTTTGTTTCAGCTTTTCATTGATGTAGTCTTGTCCCAAAAATTCAAATAGTCTATTATAAGACTCATTACTACTAATTATAAATAAATCTGTTATTTCTTTTTTGAATGTAGTAATTATAGAGTCACCTTGAATTGAAAATTCACTATTGATATTTAAATCAGAACTTTCATTTATTTTTTCAATGGTTAATAATGCAATTGGAAGTTTTATAGAACTAGCTGGGTAGAAGTAGTTATTTTTATCCGAATTAAATTTTTTCTTATGTATCGTAAAGCTTTTCCCTCTTTTCTTTAACTCGGTTAATATTATTTGAACTTCAAATTTTTCTTGGTTGTTATAAACATAACTAATTAATTCAGACTCACTGTTTTTTAAAATTGTTTCTAAAGATTGAGCATAAGAGTTTTTAATGAAAATCAATAAAAACAACAGAGTGTATTTAATTATTTTTACAAAAATTTTGTCCACATATTAAAGATATAGTTTTAAAAGTTAATGTTAATATATATTAACTTTAAATGTTGGTCATATCCATGAGGTTAATTACATTTGCCTTGCTAATTATTATATACTAATTATGAACTTACACGAATATCAAGGTAAAGAAATGTTAAGTAGTTTTGGAGTTAGGATTCAAAGAGGCTTAGTTGCTCAAAATTCTGATGAAGCCGTAGAGTGTGCAAAAAAACTTACTGAAACAACTGGTACAAGTTGGTTTGTAATAAAAGCTCAAGTACATGCAGGTGGGCGTGGTAAAGGAGGTGGAGTTAAGCTTGCTAAAAACTTAGAAGAAGTTAAATCCATTTCTAACGATATTATTGGTATGAACCTTATTACTCCTCAAACTTCTGCTGAAGGTAAAAAGGTACATCAGGTCCTAATTGCTGAAGATGTTTATTACCCTGGCGAGTCAGAAACAAGTGAATTTTACATGTCTGTACTTTTAAATAGATCTACAGGAAATAATATGATTATGTACTCTACTGAGGGTGGTATGGATATTGAAACTGTTGCTGAAGAAACTCCTCATTTAATCCATACAATTGATATAGATCCATCTACAGGGATACTACCATTTCAAGCTCGTCAAGTTGCATTTAATTTAGGGCTGTCTGGTTTGGCTTTTAAAGAAATGACCAAATTTGTAGTTTCCCTTTACAATGCTTATGATAAATCTGATTCTTCATTATTTGAAATCAATCCAGTTTTAAAAACAAGTGATGATAAAATTTTAGCTGTAGATGCTAAAGTTTCAATTGATGATAATTCACTGTTTAGACACAAAGATTATGCTCAGCTTAGAGATCTTAGGGAAGAAAATCCTATTGAAGTGGAAGCTAATAAAGTTGGTCTTAATTATGTTGATTTAGATGGAAATGTTGGCTGTATGGTTAATGGTGCTGGACTGGCCATGGCTACTATGGATCTTATAAAACAATCTGGAGGTGAGCCAGCTAATTTTTTAGATGTTGGTGGTACTGCAGATGCAGAAAGAGTAGAAATTGCATTTAGAATTATTTTAAAAGACCCTAATGTCAAAGCAATATTAGTTAATATTTTTGGTGGCATTGTAAGATGTGATAGGGTAGCCCAAGGAATTGTTGATGCTTACAACAATATGAAGGATTCAATCAACATTCCAATTATTGTAAGACTACAAGGCACAAATGCTGATCTAGCTAAGGAAATAATTGATAATTCTGGATTAGATGTTCAAAGTGCAGTAGAATTTGAAGAAGCTGCTCAAAAAGTTCAAAATGTTTTAGCTAGCTAAACTTGTTTGATTTTACATCTTGTAATTCTTTAATCTGATCTCTGTATTTTGCTGCTTCTATGAAGTCTAAGTTTTTAGCTGATCCTTCCATAAGTTTCCTTATTTCTCTTATTTTTTTGTCTACCTGCTTTTTATTTATAAAATGTTCACTTCTTTTATTTATAATCTTTAATTCTTTCTCTTGATCCTCTTTGTTTTTGGTCAAAGCGTTATTCAAAGATTTTGTTATAGCAGTAGGAGTGATGTTGTTTTCTTTATTATACTTAATTTGTTTTTCTCTTCTGTAGTTAGTCTCATCTATAGTTTTTTGCATACTTTTAGTAATCTTGTCAGCATACATTATTGCTCTCCCATCAAGATGCCTGGCTGCTCTTCCAACAGTTTGTGTTAAAGCTCTTGCAGATCTTAAAAAACCCTCTTTGTCTGCATCTATAATTGCAACTAAAGAAACTTCTGGTAAATCTAGACCTTCTCTTAATAAATTGACACCTACTAAAACATCAAATATACCTTCACGTAAATCTTGCATTATTTCTACTCTTTCTAGCGTGTCAACATCACTGTGTATGTATCTTGTTCTAATATCAATTTTAATTAAATACTTAGTAAGCTCCTCGGCCATTCTTTTTGTAAGTGTTGTTACTAATATTCTTTCGTCTTTTGTTACCCTTTTTTGAATTTCATTAATTAAATCATCAATTTGTTTTTCACTTGGCTTTACTTCAATGATAGGATCTAGCAACCCTGTTGGTCTAATTATTTGTTCTGTGTATAAACCTTCAGTCTTACTTAACTCATAATCAGCTGGTGTCGCACTTACATAGATTACATTTTTTTGTAAACTTTCAAATTCCTCAAATTTTAAAGGTCTATTATCCATTGCGGCTGGAAGTCTAAATCCATAGTCAACAAGGTTTTCCTTTCTACTTCTATCTCCTCCGTACATAGCATGTACTTGAGAAACAGTAACGTGACTTTCATCAATTACCATTAAATAATCGTCAGGAAAATAGTCAAGCAAACAAAATGGTCTTGTTCCAGGATTTCTTCCGTCTAGATATCTAGAATAGTTTTCAATTCCAGAACAATAGCCTAATTCTCTAATCATCTCTAAATCAAACTCAGTTCTTTCTTTTAATCTTTTAGCCTCTAAATGTTTTCCAATTTCCTTGAAATAATCATGTTGCTTTACTAAATCATCCTGTATATTTTTTATTGCATTTTGTAAAATGTCAGGTGAGGTAACAAATATATTTGCTGGAAATATATTTAATTTTTTAAAATTCTCAATCTTGTTATTCGAAATTGGATCAAAAGACTCTATTTCTTCAATTTCATCTCCAAAAAAATGGATTCTGTAAGCTTCATCTGCATAACCGGGAAATACATCAATAGTGTCCCCTTTAATTCTAAAACTACCCCTATTAAATTCAGCTTCAGTCCTTGAGTACAAGCTTTGAACTAATCGATTTAATAATTTAGTTCTTGAAATCTTTTGATCAACTTCTAATTCAATTATATTTTTTTGAAACTCAACAGGATTTCCAATTCCATATAAACATGAAACAGATGCAATGACTATTATATCCCTTCTTCCGGAAAGCAGGGAAGTGGTTGTACTTAATCTAAGCTTTTCAATTTCTTCATTAATAGATAAATCTTTTTCTATGTATGTACCACTAACAGGCATGTATGCTTCTGGTTGATAGTAGTCATAATAAGAAACAAAGTATTCGACAGCATTATTTGGAAAAAACTGCTTGAACTCAGAATATAATTGGGCTGCTAAAGTTTTATTGTGCGCTAGTACTAATGTAGGACGCTGAATGTTTTCAATTACATTTGCAACTGTAAACGTTTTACCTGAACCTGTTACACCTAAAAGAGTTTGATACTTTTCATTAGATTCAACACCATTTGTCAACTGGTTAATTGCATTTGGTTGATCTCCAGTTGGTTTAAAATCAGAGTGTATTTTAAAGTCCATTTAGTTAAATCAAATCTATTTAATTATAAAAATCATCATATTCATTGTAATCTTCTAACTCATCATCTTCATTCTCATCTTCAAATCTATTTTCAGCTTTGAATTTTTTTTCAGGAACTGTAGTTGGTATTTGACCTTTTGAAAAAATTAGATTAGGATAATTTACCCCACTCGTTAGCTCAACAATTTCTACTAACTCAATTAAAAAGGTCCACAGATTTAGGAAATCATAAACATAGATTATTCTATTGTTATTTTCATTAATCTCACTGTCCATTAAAACATCGCTCATCAACCTATTAGTTTCACCAATATCTCCAAGATCAAACAATGAGATTTCTTCACCTTGATTCCACTCATTGTCACTTAAGTAAAAAGAAGCCATTTCATTACCTTCAAAACCAAAAGATTGTGTAATTGAATTGTGAAAGTCTTCAAGATTATCAGATTTATTAATTTCAATATCTCTAAAAATATCATCATCAGTGTCATTGTCAAGTATTACCCTTAATCTGTAAATCATTCTATTTCTATTTTGCGAATTAACATATTTCTAATCAAATATTCTAGTAAAATGTAAAACTGTAATCCAAAAATTATTGTAGCTATAACTAAATGAATAGGCTGACTTAGCAACGGAAAATCAAAGTAATACATTAAAATTCCAGTTGCAATCTCAACTCCTATGAAAAACATTACATAATTAACTTTATTGTATCCTAAACTTAATTTTTTATTTAAGTAAAAAAGATAAAAATTCACTAACAATACTAGAATTGAAAAGCTTCTATGTACATAGAATTTTAATGGCACCCCTGTGAGCCAATTTGATTTGTCATAACCAATTAGTTTTACTTGTTCATCTACAAATTCTCTAACTTGTGTGCCGATTATAACCTGAACAAGTGTTAGTATTATTGAAAATATAATTAGATTTTTAAATAAATAGTTCTCTGATTTATTAACTTTTTTTGTTTGAACTATTAGAATTAATATTAAAGCAACTATAACCAATGCCATTAACATATGAACAGTTATTTTGTATGGTGCTAAATTTGAATCAACCACAGTTTTTCCAAGCCATGCTTGAAATCCCATTCCAAATACAGTTAGTAGAGAAATTATCGAAAGATATTTGTAATCTTTCCAATAGTAAATACTAATAATAGTAAATAAGAGTATTGGAATACCCGCTAATGCACCTATGAGTCTGTTAATATATTCAATCCAGGTGTGTACAGGATCATAAACAACATAATCATGTTTTTCAAATAAATTCCAATTATTTAAATTAATTATTTCTTCAGATTTAAAGTCTTTAATGGCAGTGTAGAAATTTTCAGAATTTAGAAGAATCATTTCTCCTTCATTATAGTCATGAAATGGTTTGAATAATAACTGACTTCCCTCTGTTGGAGGAATTAGATAACCAAAACATTTTGGCCAATCAGGACATCCCATTCCGGATCCTGTCATTCTAACTATTGCACCAGCAATAATTACTAGATAAATTAATACTAACGAGATTTTAGTAAGTTGGTTGAATCGTTTGTTCATTTTTTTAAACCCAGTTTTTTTGCTTCATTAATCATAAGTTCATAAGCAGCATTGTATTCATTAGGAATATCACCCTCTAGTATTGCTTCTTTAATTATTTCTTTTAATGTTCCAATGACCTTAGATGGTTTAACTTTAAACGTAGTCATGATTTCTTGTCCAGTTATTGGAGGTTGAAAGTTTCTAATATTATCTCTTTCTTCGACTTCAACAATCTTATTTCTTACCATTTTAAAATTGTTATGGTATTTGATGAATTTCTTTTCGTTTTTAGTGGTAATATCTGCCTCACAAAGTGTCATTAGGTCGTCTACGTAATTACCGGCATCAAACACCAATCTTCGAACAGCTGAATCTGTAACAATATCTTGCGCCAAGACAATTGGTCTAGAGCTCATAAATACCAGCTTTTGAACATACTTCATCTTATCGTTTAGAGGTAGTTTAAGTCGTTTAAACAAATGATAAACCATTTTAGATCCTTCAAATTCATGTCCGTGAAAAGTCCATCCTACTTTTTTACTAAATCTTTTTGTGGGAGCTTTTCCGATATCGTGCAAAAGAGCTGCCCATCTAAGCCAAAGATCATTAGTTTGTTTACAAATGTTGTCTAAAACCTCTAAAGTATGATAAAAATTATCTTTATGGGTTTGCCCCTCTATTTCATCTACTCCCTTTAATGAAGTTATTTCGGGTAATATATATTTTAAAAGCCCACATTTTTCTAATAATTTGAAGCCAATAGATGGTTTGTCAGTGAGTAATATTTTATTTAATTCGACTACTATTCTTTCCTCGGTAATAATTTTAATCCTAGATGATAAACTTTCAATAGATTTTAATGAACTATTATCAATTTTAAAATTGAGTTTGGTAGCAAAACGAATTGCTCGCAACATTCTAAGAGGATCATCATTGTAGGTAATTTCAGGATTTAACGGGGTTTTAATTAATTTATTTTCAATGTCTTTCAATCCGTTAAAAGGATCAACCAAAGCTCCATAGTTTTTTTTGTTTAAGCTAAAGGCCATGGAATTAATGGTGAAATCTCTTCTGTTTTGATCATCTTCCAGTGTGCCAGTTACTACCATAGGATTTCTACTTTCTTCGCTGTAAGATTCTTTTCTTGCTCCAACAAATTCTATTTCCAAATCATTAAATCTAAACATAGCCGTACCATAAGTTTTAAAAATGGTAACCTTTGGAGTGTTTTTTATTTTCTTTGACACATAATTTGCAAATTCAATCCCATCTCCAACTACAACTATATCTATATCTTTTGGTATAGATTTTTTAATAATATAATCTCTAACAAAACCTCCAATGACATAACATTCTAAGTTTAATTCTTCTGCACAAGTACTGATAAGAGAAAATATGTTATTTTTTAAAGCTTTAGTATAAATCATTTTTTATTTTATTATCTAATTTTTAAAATTGATCCGTCTAAATTAATCTTAATAATTGATGATGCTACATTAGATGAGTTGGTGTTTGGTAAATTTACGACATAGTCAACTTGTTTTAAAATCTTGGTATTGATTTCTTTTAGATTATGGGCAGTTTTTTGACCACTTAAATTTGCTGATGTTGATACAATTGGTTTTCCAAATTTTTCAATTAGCTTTTTACAAAATTCGTGATCAACAATACGAAAGCCTATACTATCATTTTTACCTAATAATTCCTTTGAAATATTAATTGAATGGTTATAAATTATAGTAGTTGGTAATGAAGCTTCATTTAATATCTTAAATGACTCCTTTGGAACTGATCTGAGGTATTTATTTAACATTGAAGTCTTATTTAATAAGCAAAGCATTGGATTTGATGAATCTCTTTGCTTTATTTTATAAATTTTTTTTATTGCAGTATCGTTGGTAGCATCGCATCCAATTCCCCATACTGTATCTGTAGGGTAAACAATAACACCTCCATTACTTAAAATTTTAGCAGCTTTTTCAACCTCTTTGTCAATAATATTACTCATTAATAAATATATTTACATCAAATATAAAAATAACCTTTTGATAAAAGTCAAATTAATAAATACTGATTATAATTCCCGTAGTGATATTATTGAAAATTTTATCAAAAATTTTGATAGTTCAGGAGTTGTAATTAAGGATTCAAGAAATGTAATAAAGTCTTTTGAATCAGATAAGGTTACATATAATATAAAGTCGTTCAAAATTCCCAATATTTTTAATGCAATCATATACAACAAACTTAGATCTAGTAAGGCAGAGAGATCTTACAGATATGCTCAAAAACTATTAAGAATTGGAATTAATACCCCTGATCCAATTGCGTATTTTGAGTTTAAAACAAGATTATTTTTGAAAAATAGTTATTATGTCTCTAAAAATATTGAATATAATTTTTCAATTAGAGAAGTAATCAAAGATTTAAATTTTAAAAATCGTGAAAATATTTTAAAGTTATTTTCTGAATTTACATTTAAGCTCCATGAAAATAATATCAATTATTTAGACCATTCACCAGGGAACACACTAATTAAAGTAAATGAAAATAATTATAAATTTTACCTAATTGATTTAAATAGAATGGAATTTAAAAAAATGAGTTTTGATGATAGAATGAAAAACTTTAACAGATTAACCCAGGACTCTAATGTAATAAAGATTTTTAGTGAACAATATGCTAGTTTATACAAAGTAGATAATGATATTATCTATAAAAAAATGTTATTCTATTCAAATAAATTCTTCTCAAACAGAAGTAAGCTAAAAAAAATAAAAAAGTTTAAGTTTTAAAATCCAAAAATTTTATAAACTTTTAGTCTTCTTAAAAATGATAGTTTTCTCACTCTGGGTACACCACTATTTGATATATATTTTCTAACAGCTTTAATCATTCTTTGTGAAGATTTTCCATCTGTATATGGATGATATTTTTTTATTAGCTCATCTCTTATTTTCATAAAATCTTCAAATGTTCCCCATTCTATTTCTTCTCCAATTCTATCTTCGGACCATTTTCTAGAGTTTATTTCTGCATTAATAATAGTGCTTCTGATATCCCAGAACGTGTCATCTAAATCGAAAGTAATCAGTTGAATTTTAGACATTTTTTTTGTGTGCCCTTGGGTGAGAGTTCTCATAAACCTTCATTAGGTGTTGATAATCAAGTCTAGTATATATTTGAGTGGTAGATAGGGAGCTATGTCCAAGCAATTCTTGAATACTCCTTAAATCTCCGCTTGATTCAAGCAAGTGAGTTGCAAAACTATGTCTTAACATATGTGGGTTTACAGGAGGCAATCCT
>Ga0208948_1001301_pt1 | contig 10512 bp, 9 predicted proteins | sample AOAMet11_17_M020_2_FD_188228 | JGI IMG/M metagenome (GOLD analysis project Ga0208948, IMG submission 188228) | Ammonia-oxidizing marine microbial communities from Monterey Bay, California, USA - CAN11_17_M020 (SPAdes) | ecosystem: Environmental > Aquatic > Marine > Intertidal zone | place...
GTTACAGGGTGGACAAACATCTCCGTCAAATAACTGCACTTGTGGATCCTCAGCAGTTTGAGGTAATTACGCATTCTGAATCAGGAATAATATTGATTCAAGGTGGAGCCGGTTCCGGAAAGACCACAGTCGCCCTGCATAGACTGGCTTATTTGATGACAAAAAAGCCTCAATATTTTAAACCAAAAACTGTACTACCGATAGTTTTCGGACCGGCCTTAGCAAACTATATGTCCAGGGTGCTGCCTGCTTTGGGTGTAAATGGTGTAAGCCCCCGGACTTACCATAAATGGGTCTCCGGACTTAGACAGCGTGCTCTACCTGAACTGCCTGGGAATTATGCCGAAAATACTCCAATGGATGTTATTGAACTGAAACGTCATCCATTGTGGTTGAAATACTACCTTGAAGAAATAAAGAAACGTACCTTAAAGTTCAGGGAATTGTTTGCAGTAAAACTTGCCAAAGTGGAGGGACTGGAATTATTGCTTGAGGCATGGGACAGTTTGACAGGACTACCCTTGATCCCACGCTTGCTGCGGCTAGTGCACTGGTCAAAAGCAGAAGTTACAATCAATAATGTGCTAAAACTTGACAGTGCCAGAATGGAGAAACAACTTCACAATGTGCTTGAACAGGCATTTCCGGAGTTGTTTGAAGCACCGCATTTGTTAACTTCCCAGATCTGGAATGATTGTCTTGTCAGTCAGGAATTGCTGCTTGAAACAGTGGAACGTCTTGCTCCAGGAGAATTTAGCGAAACTCAACTCACCAGCGTCTGGAGCTGGTCGGTTAGACAGTATCAGAAACGCCTGGATGCAGGTCATGTAATAGAGTCAGATCGTGTTTCTCTGGTTGATCAAGTGGAAGGTTACGGCATTAGCGAACTTAATTTTGCAGATGAGAAAGCATTGCTCGATGAAGAAGATGATTCACTTTTACTGATACTTTATCAACTGCTGATGGGTCCGCTAAAGCGTAAAAACGGCAAGCTTTTGAGCTATACTCATTTGATGCTCGATGAAGCTCAGGATTTTGGTGCGCTTGAGTTTCAGTTGCTGGTAAGTTTAACACCTGAAAATCATCCCAGTGTTACATTAGCGGGAGATTTGGATCAACGGATAATGCTCGGCCGGAAACATGAAACATGGGAAGAATCTCTCGCGCATTTGACGCTGCCGGACGGTTCAAAACCTGATGTAACCGCCTTAGCACCTTTAAAGATTGGCTACCGTTCGACCAATGAAATAATGACTGCAGCGAAAACAGTTATCGGTGAAAATAGCGTAAATACTGACTGGCACTCTACACGTCATGGTGCTCCGGTTGATGTTTTTCGTTTCCGGGAACGCGGTGCGATGGTTGCATTTCTTGCTGATACGCTGGAAGATCTAGCTATCCGTGAACCACTTGCCAGTGTCGCTGTTTTGACACGTACTCGAGAAACAGCCCTGGCACTCTATGAAGGATTACAAATATCCGATCTTGCTAATCTGCGATTCATCAGCGACCAGGAGTTTTCATTCACTCCGGGAATTGATGTGACCGATATTTCGCAGACTAAGGGTCTGGAATTTGATACAGTTATCATTGCTGACGCGGATGCTTCTACTTACGGTCCTGACATTCGTTCCAGACAATTGTTGTATGTAGGTTTAACCAGAGCAGCTCATCAACTGTGGCTGCTGCATTGCGGTAACCCATCCAAGCTAATTTCCGGTATAGTGGAAAGATCACATTCAAATTGATTAATAATTTTAAAGATATTTAATGCAGCCGATTATTAACAGGCAGATAAGTGATTTAAAAGAATCCGCAACTTTGTTCATCAATCAACTTGCGCTGAAATTACGCAGTGAAGGACAGGATATTTGTCACCTGGGCTTTGGTGAATCACCTTTTCCTGTACCGGAACCGATGCAGGCTGCTTTGCGGGAAAACGCCCGACGCAAACAGTATATTTCCGGATACGGATTGCCCGAATTGCGACAGTCGGTTGCAGGTTTTTGTAAAAGCGAATTCGGCTACAATTATTCTTCTGAAAACATATTCATCGGCCCCGGCAGTAAAGAACTGATCTTCCAACTAGTTTACCTCTTGGAAGGACCTCTCATGGTACCTGCTCCAAGTTGGGTCAGTTACGGACCACAGGCAAATATACGCTCAAAATCCTTCATTCCAATTACTACAGACATCAAAAACGGTTATCGTTTACAGGCGGCGGAATTAGACAAAACATGTTCAGGAGAGGATAGTCCACAAAAAATTCTGATTCTTAATAATCCGAGTAATCCGACAGGAAGTGTCCATACTACGGATGAATTAAGATCATTGGCGGAAGTTTGCAGGAAGCACGGAGTTATTGTAATTTCAGATGAAATTTATGCGTTGACAAAATTTGGAGTAATCCCATTTGAGGGCATTGCCGGGTATTATCCGGAAGGAACAATAACCACCAGCGGTGTTTCAAAAGCGTTTTCCGCAGGAGGTTGGCGGCTTGGCTATGCAATGATTCCGGATGAATTGAGTGAAATTACACGCCCGCTATCCGCATTTGTGAGTGAAACTTTCAGCTGTGTTAGTGCTCCGATTCAGTATGCAGTGCTGCCGGGATTTGAAAATTATGAATCAGTGAGAAATCATGTTGAGCTCTGTCGTGATATACATGGAGCAGCAGGGATATTTTTGCAGCAGAGATTTACTGAAATCGGCTTGAATTGTCCTGAGCCCCAAGGAGCTTTTTATCTGTTTCCGGATTTTGAAAATTTTAAGGATCTACTTTCTTCAAGAGGGATAAACAACAGTGAGGAATTGAGCAAAAGACTTTTGGAAGAAACCGGAGTAGCGCTGCTTCCGGGATCAGATTTTTATATGCCGGATGATTTTATGGGGGTACGTGTTGCAAGTGTTGATTATGATGGAGCGCAACTGATGCAGGATTTTCCTCAGAGTGGAAATGCAACTCTTGAAATGTACACGAGTCTATTCCCAAGATTAGCGGATGCCTGTGAACGTCTTGAAAATTGGCTAGAGTGATTTTAAACTATATATAACAAAATAATATATCTGCTCGTGTGCATTAAAATATTAGAGAAAAGGATTTAAGAATGAAATTGGTAAATGGATATTTGGGTAGAGATCTACAACTGGAAGGAAGTCTTGCAAGCAAAGATAGTATCCGCATTGATGGAAGTTATGTAGGCAGCATCAGCAGTAAACATATGGTAATCGTGGGCGCATCAGGTAAAGTTAAAGGTCAGATTGATGCACCGGTGATTCGGGTTGACGGTTGGGTGGAAGGCAATTTAAAAGCGACAAATCTGGTAGCCGTTATGGATAAGGCGAAAATCAAAGGAAACATCATTACACCGGTCGGTGGGCTCGAAATGAAAATTGGCAGTGAATTTGTCGGCAAATTCATCACTAATAAAGCAGACTAATTTGGGAATTCAATAATAAGCGTTTTGGAGAAGCTCCTTAAGCCGTCAGCTTTGTCATGCCTGAACTTTTCCTGTTTTCTGAGTTATCTACAGTTTTCGGTGCAGCGGCAAGAACCGGTTTTTCATTAGCTTTCGGAATATCCAAAATATTGATCCTAGTCGGTATTGCTGAAACGGGAGGCTGTGCTGATTGTGCTGTGTAGGTTTGCGGAACAGGTTTACTGTCTGTTCGCATCAAATCCGCGAATTTCGGCTGGCGCAGTAACTTAAGCAATGCCGGAGTTTTACTTTGGTCCCTGATTTCATTCTTGATCAACTCAGGCAAATCATCCACATTTTTCAATTTCAGTTCTACTGCCTCAGGTAGTTTTAACAGCATTTGACTATCTGCTTCACTCATTGCCTCAAGCTGTTTTTTAACCGCTCCTACAAAACCTTCAATTGCTGCATCCGGCAACTTTTCCTGGATCAGCAGGTTTTCTATTCTTGAGAGAACTTTTAGATACTGCGACGTCTCGTTGCGTTCCGCACCGTTTGCGTCAACAAGATTTTCAGCTGTTTTAACGCCTTGAGCCTTTGATCCTGTGACAGCTTGGTTTTCTTTATTCTGGATCTGCCGCTCCAGTCCGGTTTGTTTGTCTGGAATAGTTTTAGCAGTAACCTGCATAATTTAAGAAGAATGATGGGTAAAACTAGATGAATTGTATTGATTAATCTACCAGCATTCAGACATTCAAGTTTTAAGCCATTTTTTTAAGTTAAAAACCTGCGTTCTAACTTGATTTCAAGGCTAATTTACTGGATCATGGAATATAAAGTTTAATAATTTCAAGGTGCTCACTCTCGGAGGGACCTTTCCTCCAATAATAATATTAAAGTTATGTTACTGATTCCCGCAATTGATTTAAAAAACGGACGCTGTGTTAGACTCCTCCAGGGAGAGGCAGCCGCGGAAACGGTCTATTCAGATGACCCTGCCTCCATGGCTCGCTCCTTCGAAGATGCTGGAGCAAAACGTTTACATTTGGTTGATTTGGACGGAGCGTTTAAGGGGAAAGGTGCCAATCTAGTCAGTATTCGTTCAATTTTAAAAAATATTTCAATACCAGTCCAACTGGGCGGAGGTTTACGTAACGCGGAAAATATTGAAAAGATGTTTGAACTTGGAGTTTCGTCAGTCATAGTCGGGACCATGGCAGTCAAGAATCCGGATGTTCTGGAGGAGGTTATTCAACGCTTTACCGGAGAGAAAGTTATTCTGGGAATCGACGCACGTGACCGAAAAGTTTCGATAGAAGGCTGGCAGGAAGGAACTGAAATTGACGATGTCGAATTTGCTTTGCGTTGGAAAAAGTTTGGTATTCAAAGAATAGTTTTTACAGATATTGCCCGTGACGGTATGTTAAGCGGTCCAAATTTGGAGGCACTCGGTGATTTTGCACGGCGTACCGGCTTAAAAATCGTTGCTTCCGGTGGTGTTTCTTCAATGGAGGATCTTGAACTGCTTAAAACCCTGGAAGTGGACGGTGTCGATCAGGTAATCAGCGGAAAAGCAATTTACGAAGGAAAACTTGATTTAAAGGAAATATTCAAATGTTAGCACGCCGTATTATTCCATGTCTTGATATAAAAGCGGGCCGTGTGGTCAAAGGCACCAGTTTCGTCAGTTTACGTGATGCAGGAGATCCTCTGGAGCTTGCTCAGCGTTATAATGAACAGTCTGCAGATGAACTTGTTTTTCTCGATATTACTGCTTCCAATGAAAATCGGGGAACAACAATTGAACTGGCAACACGCTTGGCACGTGAATTGTTTATACCTTTTACTATAGGCGGTGGTATTTCTACACTTGATAATATACACGCTCTTGTAACTGCAGGTGCAGACAAGGTATCTGTAAATTCTTCCGCGATCAGTAACCCAAATCTAATTACAGAAGGAGCCAAACGTTTCGGTTCACAATGTATTGTGGTGGCAATTGATGCCAGAAAACGTGATTTGAGTAGACAAGATCAGCATGCAGACGACATCTCAAAATGGGAGGTCTTCAGTCACGGAGGAAGCCGCCCTACCGGTCTGGATGCAGTTGCCTGGGCGAGGGAAATGGAGTCACGAGGTGCGGGGGAGATATTATTAACCAGCATGGACGCAGACGGTCACCAGCATGGATTTGAACTTGAATTAACCGCCGCAATAAGCGGCATCCTCAACATACCTGTCATTGCATCAGGTGGTGGGGGAGATTTTGAACATTTTCGGGACGCACTGACTATTGGCAAAGCCGATGCCGTTCTGGCCGCATCCGTTTTTCATTATGGTAAATATACAGTTTCTCAAGTAAAAGAATATCTTAGTGAACATTCAATACCTGTCCGTAAAGTATAATGTGCTCTTAAGCTAACAGAATTATGTCTATCAATACTGATAATTATCGATTTGTGCAGTTAGCTTCGCTTGCTTTAGTTACTCTTTTTATCAGCAGTTCTGCTGATGTTTCTGCTTATGAAGAACAGCAGGTACGTAAAGTAAACAAACGCGTCTGGTCAATTATCAAGGGAAAAGTAGTATTAGACAAATCCGCTTATTCAGTAAAGAGAGTCCGCATAACAACTCCAAAAGTCGAACTGATAAAACCACCTCCACCTGACGAAAAAGAAAGAATTCCTGCTGAAAAACTTAGAGGTATGGTGCGTTCTAGCCTTGATTACAAGATAAAATTAAACAAAAAGAAAGAACTCTCCAAATATACATCTTCCGCAAAGGGTAGCGCAAAATCCTTTCATGAAAATAATCTTGAGACGAGCAAATTTTGTAGTACCGCCACCACTTCCTCTTTTTGCTTACGTGAAGACAAACCCAACACCCCTTACTTCGGTGAGTCCTCCAAAAAAAAGTCCCGTAAAAAAGATTTTAGTGATAGAAACACCCATAATAAAATCCAGCAATCAATCGAATTTGTTGAAGAATTGGTAAAGCAGTCAAACTACTGACAGCAGATGGATGCAAGTTATCAAAAGTTGATCAGACTGGCAGATACAATTTCGATGCGCGAAATGGACAGACACGCGCTTGAAGATTTGGGAATTCAGGGATTAGTTTTAATGGAAAACGCGGCCCGTAGCGTCGCGGATTGGCTGACAGAAAACAAATTAAAGAATGATCCTGACGCCCTTATAGTTGTTTGCTGCGGGAAAGGCAATAACGGAGGTGACGGATTCGCGATCGCGAGATTACTGGCAAACCGCGGTTATGACATTCATGTCGTAGATGCAGGTGAAGCTAAAAAAGGTGATGCTCGAAAAAATCAATTATTGTGGGAACAATTTGGAGAAAGTGCTTCTTTCCCGGATGCAAATGCCTCCCGCCTGATAGAAGAAGCAGATGTCCTCATTGACGCTATTTTCGGAATCGGCATTGAACAGCCAATAGAAGGTGCTTATCGGGAATGGATTGAAATTTTCAATTCAAACAAGACTGCATTACGTGTTGCCGTTGATATTCCTTCCGGAGTTTCTACTGACGAAAGTCAAATTTTAGGGATTGCATCCCGTTGCCAGCACACCATTACTTTTCAAACAGGCAAGCCCGGTTGTTATCAACATCCGGGTGTTCTTTATTCCGGTAAAGTCCACATAGCAGATATCTCAATTCCAGAAATATGGCCTGAAAAACTTCCTGCAAAAGATTCTGCGTCAGAATCTTCAATAAATATTTCCACCCCCTGTACTTATTTGTTAACAGCAGAGTTTGTCCGTGAATTGATTCCTGAGCGTCTTCCAGACGCTCACAAGGGTTCTTCCGGACATTTACTTACAGTCTGCGGTTCCAGTGGCATGGGCGGTGCGGCAAGTCTCTCATCTACAGCTGCGTTAAAGAGCGGTGTCGGTTTGGTCAGTGCCTGCGTTCCAGGAGATCTTCGTGATCATCTTCCTGGACAGGCGGCGGAAGTAATGACAGTCAGTCCACACAATGCTTCAAAGTATTTTTCAGAAGAGCATGCAGATTTTGTGGAACAACTTGCTTCTGTTCGTAATGCCGTTGTACTCGGCTGCGGACTGGGAGTTCATTCTAAAACCGTGGCTTTTGTGCAGCAATTAACGAAACATCTGTCGGTGCCACTACTGATTGATGCAGACGGACTTAATAATCTGGATGAATCGGTTTTGCAGGAAAGAATTGGCACTGCTGTCATTACACCGCATCCACGCGAATTGTCTCGGCTTTGTGAACAGAGTGTTACAGAAATTCAGCAAAACAGAATCTCGACCGTACGTAGATTAGCCCAAGAATGGAATGTGGTTCTGTTGCTTAAAGGTGCATATACAGTGATCGGCAGTCCTGATGGAAAAATATTCATCAATCCTACCGGAAATTCCGCGCTTGCCACTGCGGGTTCCGGAGATGTCCTCAGTGGTTTCATCGGCGGTTTTCTCGCACAAGGTCTATCACCACTTAACGCTGCTTTGACAGGAGCCTACATGCACGGCCTTGCTGCAGAATGTTTTACGCAAAAAACAAAAAACAAATACATGCTGGCAAGTGATCTTTTTGAAGGTTTGCGCTTAGCCAGAAATATGCTCAATACTTAGTGAACTTCTGGTAAAAAATGGGCAATCTCTAACCATTTTTTTGTTTATCCTCTCCACAAAATATATATTCTCTGGAGAATATTTTCAGTGACGATTTCCTTAAAATATATTAGTATGTACAGTATTTAGCTGTTACATATTATTCTTTGTGACTGTCATTCTTTCTTCAAGTTTACGGGAGATCGAACGTTCAATCGTAGAAGCAGCGATGGTTTTATGGACCACTCCCCTGAAAGTTTTTTTGTAATCACGCTGACCATCATAGAACCGGCACTGCTGGCTGCTTGACTTTTGGGTTCCGCATTATAAATTGAACTTTGAAAAGAAACGAAAACTAAAATCTATGCAGTTAAGCACCAAATCATCAAAATAATAAAGCATCAAAACAACTTTTAACATCAGAGACATTATGAATTTTGCAGAAAATACCTCAGAACTTCAACATTTTGACAGTCAACATCATCTGCACCCTTTTACAGATCCTAAAGATCTTCTAAAAGACGGGGCTCGTATAATTACACGCGCTGACGGGATATATCTCTGGGACTCAAACGGTGAAAAAATACTTGACGCCATGGCTGGACTGTGGTGTGTCAACGTGGGATATGGACGTGAAAAACTGGCTAAGGTGGCCTATGAACAATTACAAGTTTTGCCTTATTACAACAGTTTTTTCAAAACAACAACCCCTCCTGCAATTACTCTCGCGAAAAAACTTGCCGAGATAACCCCTGAAGGATTCAACCACGTTTTTTTCACCAACTCTGGTTCTGAGGCAAATGACACAGTAGTTAGGACAGTCAGGCGCTATTGGCGCGTACTTGGAAAACCTGAGAAGCGTGTCATTATAAGCCGTAAAGAAGCTTATCATGGCAGTACAGTTGCCGCTGCAAGTTTAGGAGGAAAAAGTTTTGACCATGAAATGGACGGATTGCCAATCGCTGATATTATCCACATTGATCATCCATATTGGTATGGAAAAGGTGGAGACTTGTCAATGGATGAGTTTGGAATTAAAACCGCGCAATGCCTGGAAACTAAAATTAAGGAAATCGGTGAGGAAAAAGTTGCAGCATTTATCGGTGAGCCCATACAGGGTGCCGGCGGAGTGGTTGTCCCACCTGATACTTACTGGCCGGAAATTCAAAGAATTTGTAATAAATATGGAATCCTGCTGATTGCAGATGAAGTCATCTGCGGCTTTGGACGTACCGGAAAATGGTTTGGCAGCGAAACTTTTGATATAAAACCAGACTTGATGCCTATTGCAAAAGGACTGTCTTCAGGTTATTTGCCGATAGGCGGTGTTATGATGCATGACCGCGTTGTGGATGTGTTGATTGAAAAAGGTGGTGAATTTGCGCACGGTTTCACTTATTCAGGACATCCCGCCGCATGTGCTGTGGCGCTTGAAAATATTAAAATAATTGAGGATGAAAAACTCGTTGAAAAAGTCGCCAACGAAACAGGTCCTTACCTGAAAAAACGTTGGAAGGAATTTGAAAACCATCCTTTAGTCGGTGAAGTTCGAAACGTTGGCCTACTTGGGGCAATTGAGCTGGTGGAAAATAAAGAAACAAGAAAGTTCTTTCCCAGCGATAAAAAAGTTGGCGATGCATGCAAAACTATTTGTTTTGAGAACAATATTGTAATGCGTGCTCTGAAAGACACCATGGTTGTCTCACCACCTTTGACCATTACAGTTGAGCAAATTGACGAAATGTCTGATTTGATTAAACTGTCTCTTGACCAGACTGCAGAGAAATTTGGGATAAAATAGAAAGCAGTTTAAACAAAAATACAGACTTTCTAAGAACTCAAAACTGAAACCGTTTAATCCACCACGGTTTTTAGGCTGGAAAAGGACCTCCTCTTTTTGATGATGGCAGGGCATTTTAAATCTCTGATACATTACTCCTACTGATACGAAAACAGGCCCGGAACAGCTCTGAACAGGCATAAATTTTGCCCGAATATTTCGGCAATTATTTTTGCTGTTTATTTCCCAATTTGAAATACGGTGAACAAACCCGTTTTTTAAGCAGGTTTGTAGCGCATTAATATGACTGGTTTTTAAAAACCGTTTAATTTGCAGACTCTGCGATTTGTTTGAAATAAAACACAAGTCCTGCTAACCTCAAAGACAGTCCATTTCAATCTTTACATGCAAGCTGAATGAATCCTGAATCCTGAAACTTTAATGCCTGCTTTCTCCACAAAAATAGATAACCAGTCAGAAGACTTCCAAAAAAACTCGGAACAAATGGGGAAGTTAGTAGACGATCTCCGGCAGAAACTTCAAAAATCTGCTTTAGGTGGAAGTGAAAAAGCACGTAAAAAACACCTTGAACGCGGAAAACTTCTGTCACGAGACCGGGTACGTTTGTTACTTGACGCAGGCAGTCCTTTTTTAGAATTTTCTCCTCTGGCTGCAGATGATTTATATGATGACAATGTTCCTGCTGCCGGAATAATTACCGGTA
>Ga0208948_1001302_pt1 | contig 10494 bp, 8 predicted proteins | sample AOAMet11_17_M020_2_FD_188228 | JGI IMG/M metagenome (GOLD analysis project Ga0208948, IMG submission 188228) | Ammonia-oxidizing marine microbial communities from Monterey Bay, California, USA - CAN11_17_M020 (SPAdes) | ecosystem: Environmental > Aquatic > Marine > Intertidal zone | place...
CAGTGCCGATTGTCGGTGACAAAGCGTTTTGTGGTAGTTCAGTTCCTGGAAGTTTACTCATTTGCAGATTTACTGAAAAATATTTACAAGAGTCCTTGTGCCATGAAATAAGTATAAAGCTTGACGTCAAATTGAACGTTTTGTTCCATCTCTTCGTTGAAAAATGCTGAAATTTCTTCCGGATATTTCAGAAAAACTGTAATGAATTCTCCGGGTTCATTTTTAGCAACAGGCTGTCGATTCTCTGGCAGCATTTCGTCAACCGAAATATGTGCAAATGAAACTGTTTCAGAAAGAATGCCTGGCGATGAAAATAAGTCTGCGCTGATTTTTTCGACTATACCAACATAACCTGTTTCTTCCAAAAGTTCGCGTGTAGCGGTAGTTTCAGGATTTTCCCCAGGATCAACCAGACCGGCTGGGAATTCTAAGATGTAAGAATCCGTAGGCGGTCTAAATTGCCTTATCAAAATATATCGTCCGGAAGGTTTTAACTTTGCGATTATAATTACCGCTGCAGCTCTGTGTTTACGGTGTAAACCTTCCCATTTCCGGGTTTGTTTTTCATCATCTTCATAGCTGAATTCAACCATTTCTGACCAGCGTCCGCTGTAAAGCAACTGTTCCTTGAGTACACGGCTGGTACCGGGTTTGCCTGGTTTGTTGCTAGTGAAAATTGACATAAATTAAGTGAGCAAAAAATTAAATTACTTGCTTGTGCAGAAGCTGTTTTTCTGCATTGAGCTGTATTAAAAAGATAGCTGATTTACCGACAATCACAAACCAATTGTGAAAATGTTTTTGCGTTGTCTTTTGCAGGTGTCTGCAATATTATTCGGCTGACAAGAATTTATCTCTGAAAACCCGCTACAGTATAGTTGATTGCAAATATGAGAAGTATCCGTTTGATATGGATTGGTAAAACACAGCTTCCTTTTGTGCAGGATGGGATCAGTCTTTACCTGAAAAAATTGTCGCATTACATTAAGGTTGAGACAGAAGAAATACGAACTGCCAAATATGCTTCAGGTACAGTTGATCAGTGGCGCAGGCAGGAAACTGAAAAATTATTGAAGTGTCTGAATTCTAATGAGTTGAACGTTTTTTTGGATGAAAACGGTAAACGGCAGACTTCAATCGGCTTAGCCCAGTGGTTCGAAAAACAAATGCCGCTTGGATGGCCGAGAGTAAATCTTATCATTGGAGGCGCATATGGTTTTGAGAAGTCTTTGCTCCCGGCCAATGTCACTTATTTACGTCTTTCCGATATGACTTTTACACATCAAATGATACGGTTGATATTACTGGAACAGCTTTACCGTGCTTTCACCATTATCCGCGGAGAACCGTATCATCATGTTTGATGCAGAGTTATGCATAATAAATACTAAAACCACACTATGAAACGTTTATTATTAATAGCAATCACCTTATTGCTTTTAGGCAGTATGGGCTATTTTGCCACGCAAAACAGCCACAATGTGTCGCTGAATTTATTTGGAAATTTCTCCATCCAGTTATCGGTTTGGATGGTCATCGTCGGTTCATTTATCGCAGGTTGGGCGGTGACGGAACTTTGGCAGTTTATCTTGCATCCTCAGCGATTTGTACAGAGTTTCCTGGGTAAATTTTCTCAATATAGGGACAATAAAAAACTACAGTTGACACAAAATTTTGAGAATGCGTCTTTGCTGCGTGATCCAAAACAGGTACGTAAAAATTTTAATAAACTGGATAATGATAAAACACCATTGTCCATACGCATGCAGTATTTTGAACAATTGCGTTATGAAAACAGTGCGGAAGAACTGTTGCTTAAATACGCGGATCTTCGTGCTAAATATCGGGGTAATTTACAGGTTTTATTACCGTATTTAAAACTCTCCGTCGAGCTTAGTGAATGGGATCAGGTAGAGCGCTTGTGTCATGAAATTCTGCGGATAACACCAGGACATCCGGACGCACTGGAAGGGCTGCGGCAATTCCATATTGCCAGACATGATTGGGTTGCCTGTATTGAACAGGAACGGGATCTGTTGAAAAAATACAGCGGCAGTCTCATGACAAAAGACCTTGAGCTGGAGCACGAAGAACATTTGCAAAAGGCGCTGCGGCAGGATCCAAAAAGTTTGAAAAATTGGTCTTTCCGCTATCTGTCTCAAAAAAGAGATAGAAAAAACGATAAACCTCATGAAGCCGTCGGTGAGGCAGCGCAGTTCCAAAAGTCAGGCATGTTTTTAGATGCAGGTCGAGTTTTGAAAGATGCTTATGAGATCACTGCTTCTCCGGAATTGCTAGGGACTTTGGAGAATGTTTATCAAGAAAGCGGTGCGGATGAACAAATTCTGGAAATGATCGGCGGATTTCATAATTCACGTCAACGTTCAATTCCTGCTTCTCTGATTTTTGCTAAACTGCTTTATCAAAATGAGCGGATCGATGATGCATCGAAAATATTGAGTGAAGTTAATTTGCCTGCAAGTACAACTAAGTTTCAATTAACTAAACTTGGAACAAAAGAGAAAGGCCAGCAGATGACTGAAGAATGGAGCGATCTCTATCATGCTCTTCGTTTTTTGATTGCTGTCCGTCAAAACCGTTCAGAAGATGCCCTGCAGGAAGCAAAGCCCCTGCTGCGTGAAGCAAAATTATTGGGAATGATTTCCGGATGAAGATAATTGAGACAGATGGAATTGTACTCAAAACAATGGATTTTAAGGAAAAGGATAGCATCCTGACTTTTTTAACTTGTGATGCAGGCAAGAAAGCCGGAGTCCTTCACGGGGGAAAAAGTGTACGCTCAGGCAATGCCGCCAAAGCAGAGTTATTTGTCATTAACCATTTTGAGTATTCAGAAAAACCAAGTGCGGACCTGGTACGTATCCGCAAATGTGAATTGCTGCAAAGTTTTCCGCCTCTGCGTAAAAATTATTCAAAAATTCTACATGCCAATTATTTTTCAGAATTGTTGCTGCAGTGTGAAATTCCCGCGTTTGAGTCTCATGAATATTTCGATTTGCTGAAACAAACATTCGCTCAACTATCAACTGCTAAAACAGGCACTGAAATAAAATTCAATTTTGAACTGCAACTACTGAATCTACTCGGAATCCAGCCGAATTTGGAAACTTGTGTCCAATGCGAAGGTGAGCTTTGGCAGAAGCAATCCGGAAGAAATTTGTCGCCGAAATTTACGGTTCCATACCAGTTGGACGCTGGACACGGCGGCATCCGTTGTCCAAAATGCTGTATCAGCAATTCCTCTGCTGTTTATCTGCATCCGGGAAGTCTGGCCTTTTTCCGGGAACGGCACACCAGCCTGCATGCTAGTTCAGCAATCCGGCCGACACACAACAATTTAAAGGAACTTGACCAGGCTATCTTTGTATACTTCAGACATTATTTTGGCAGGAACCTCAAATCTCACGTACTTTTGAAGGAGAACTCATGGAAAAATTAGCATCCGCAACACTGGGCGGCGGTTGTTTCTGGTGTTTGGAAGCAGTCTATTCCAGAATTGATGGAGTCAAATCGATAGCACCTGGTTTTGCAGGCGGGAGTAATCAAAATCCTACTTACGAGCAGGTTTGCAGTGGTGAAACAGGTCATGCTGAAGTGATTCGAATTAGCTTTGATCCGGATAAAACTAGCTATGAAACACTGCTTGATTGGTTCTGGCGCTGCCACGATCCAACCACTCTTAACCGGCAGGGCGGTGACGTAGGCACGCAATATAGATCAGTAATTTTCTATGAAAATGAAATGCAGAAAACCGCGGCTTATGAGTCAAAAAAAGCAGCCGAAAGCCATGCAATCTTTGCTAATCCTATTGTCACGGAAATCAGTGAACTTCCGGAATTTTTTCCTGCAGAAGATTATCACCACGATTATTACAGTAACAACTCAAATGCCGGTTACTGCACATATATAATTCAGCCTAAACTCGAGAAGTTAAAGCTGGAGTAGGTTAAGATACAGACTTTTTAGAGGACAATTAATTACTTTCAAAAATAAAATTGGGTTGATCGACTTTGACTGCCGTATGAATACTCGTCACGCGTGTGAATTTCCGTGTCAACGGACTCTTCCGGGAGTTCGTTTATGAAGCGGGAGCGCTGGCTCATCCCGCCGGAATAGCCTGATGAAACGACTGGTGCAGTGATGAGCAAATGATTTTTTGCACGTGTCATGGCGACATAAAACAAGCGGCGCTCCTCTTCAATTTGTTCCTCTGTTTCCAGACTGCGTTGATGCGGAAACATTCCTTCAGTCAGACCAATTACAAAAACCAGACTCCATTCCAGCCCCTTGGCCTGGTGAATAGTTGTCAAGGTCAGAGTCTCCTGATTATCCTGCTGCTCTGCTTCATGCTCGGTTATAATGTTTGAACCAACCAATGACAATTCATTTAAAAACGCATCCAATTTTTCGTAATTAGCTGAAAATTCTTCAAGATAACGAATATCTGTATCACGCTGAGCCGCGTTCTCAAAACTGCTGAACATCACGTCACGGTAAAAGTTCTGGTATAAAATGCTGATCATCTGAGAGGGATTTACGCTTTCAGCGAGCATTTGCTGGAAAATCTCCAGCAGCAGATTCCAACTTTCAAGTGACTTTTGAGGAATCAGTTTTTGCAACTCGGCATTCTCTTTGGTCAACCTTACTGCCTGTTGACTTTTAAAAACACTGAAGATTTTGTTTGCGGTAGTATTACCAATTCCGGGCAGAAGACGCAGCAGTCGCATCCAGGAGATTTCATCAAGAGGATTAAAAAGGACCTTGAGAAATGCAGTAATATCTTTAATGTGAGCTTGTTCAAAAAACTTAACTCCTGAATGGACGACGAATTGAATACCTGCATGAGTCAGCACAACTTGAAGCGCAGCTGACTGCACATGATTCCGGTAAAGCACACTCATTTCGTTCAAAGGAATCTCCTGATCCCGGAAATAAAATATATTTTCCAGCACCAATTCTGCTTCATCCTGTGCCGCCCAGACATGGTGCACCCGGGGTTTTTCACCGTCGGCTAATGAACTAAACAGGTTCTTTTTAAACTGACGTGTGTTATAATTGATGCTCTGGTTTGCAGCTTCTAGGATTTCTGGAGTACTGCGGTAATTTTCTTCCATGTAGTAAGTCACAGCTTTGTAGCGTTCTGGAAATTCAAGCATATTTCCAAAATCCGCACCGCGCCAGCTGTAAATTGATTGAGCATCGTCACCGACAACCATTAAGTTTTTATGTGGCAAAGACAGCCGATATAAAATGTTGGCTTGAACCTGATTGGTGTCCTGATATTCATCTACCAGGATATATTGAATTTGCTCGCAAAGCGGAAGTCCTTCACCGTGTCGCAGAAGCAGTTCCAGCCAGTTTTCCAGCAGATCATCAAAATCCATCACTTGTCCGCTTTTTTTCTTGCGGCGGTAAGTAGAGAGCACATTGAGAATAATATCAATGTGTTCAGAAAAGTGCGGATAATCTGCTGTTACTAATTGCTCAAGGTGAAAATTACGTTCCTGGTAAGCAAATTCCAGGATCATTTGTTGAGTACAGAAACGGTTGAAGGCCAGGGAAAAAATATTTTGCAGAACAGCGGCTTTTGGAAAATATTTTCCGGGCTTACCGATTGTTTCTGCAAGTGAGGCTTTGATTAGGTCTCTAGAATCAGAGGAATCCAAAATGCTGAAATTATTATTATAGTTAAGTAATTTGGCGTTTCGTCTCAGGAAGCGGCTGCCGACACTGTGGAAAGTTCCGTGGATAATCTTTTGCTCTTCAGTAAAATTCTTGAGAGCTTTGCCAGCCCTTTGCGCCATTTCGTTGGCTGCTTTGTTGGTGAAAGTCAACAAAAGGATAGAAGAAGCAGGAATGCCGGAATGAATCAGCTCTGCTACTCGGTGAGTTATTACCCGTGTTTTTCCACTGCCTGCACCGGCAATGACCAGCGCAGGGCCGGATTTGTGTTCGACTATTTTACGCTGGACAGGATTTAATGATTCTATCGACCAATTGGCCATATTGAAGACAGGTGTTAAAAGGAACTTACTATAGTTGATGTGAAAACGCTATAATCAAATTTTAGTCTAAAACAAAAACAACAAGCAAAATAATTTCCATGTTTATTGAAAAATTAAAACAAATTTATACAAATTCCACTGCAGCGGTAAATCAATTTTTAAGCGGACTTTTCAATGATGGTGTGCTGATTTCAGAGGAGAAGATGCCTTTGATACTGGTGGGATTTTCTTTATTAATTATGATGACCTGTCTCTTTGTCTGGTTTTTGCTGCGGAAAAGCTCCTTGAAAAATAAAACTCCGCATGAACTCAGCGGACGTGACAAAGAGAAACGACTGGCAAAACGGGAAAAAGAGCGGGCCAAAGAGCTGGAACTGCAGATCAAGCAAGAAGAAAAATTACAGCAAGAAAAAGAAGCAGCACAAATTGTAAAGGCGGAAGAGCGGGAAAAAGGTCTTCAGGAGCAGATTGCCTCCATGGAGGAAGAGCGCCGGAATCAGCAGGTTCTTGAGCGGGAAATTGAAAAAGAAGCTGAAATAGAGGAGCCGTCTGAAAAGGCAGACTCGTTCATTGAACGCCTCAGAAAAGGTGTCGATAAGACAAGGACACACATCCTTGAAAATTTGTCAGAAGCGGTTTTAGGTAAAAAAGAAATTGATGAAGATCTCCTCGATGATCTGGAAGAGGTTCTCATCGGCTCTGACATTGGTCCTGAAACTACTCAGCGTATTCTTGAGTCAATTACGGAAAAGGTAGAACGTAAAGAATTGACCAATCCGGAAGTTTTGCAGAAAGAAATACAACTGGAAATTGAAAAGATAATGAGTAAAACATATCCCGTTCCAGGAACTTCTGAACGTAAACCACTGATTTTACTTTTTGTAGGCGTGAACGGTGTTGGCAAAACTACAACCATTGGGAAAATAGCAGCTCAATATCGTCAGCAGGGGAAAAAAGTGCTGATGGGCGCAGGGGATACCTTCCGTGCTGCCGCAATTGAACAACTGGCGGAATGGAGCATGAGGGCTGATTGTGATATTGTCCAAAAGGATCCAGGAAGCGATCCGTCCGCAGTTATGTACGAAACTGTGCAAAAAGGTCTGGATGAGGATTATGACGTGGTGATCTGTGATACTGCCGGACGTCTTCACACCAAAAAGAATTTGATGGAAGAATTAAAGAAAATGATCCGTGTGATCCGTAAATTGATTCCGGACGCACCGCATGAAGTATTGCTGGTACTTGATGCGACCACAGGACAAAATGCTATTTTTCAAACAAGGGAATTCCTCGAAGCGGCTGATTTAACCGGAATGGTTATTACAAAATTGGATGGTACATCTAAAGGCGGAGTCGTTATTGGAATCGTCAACGAGTTTGATATACCTGTCCGTTACATTGGCATAGGAGAGCAAGTTGAGGATCTGAGACCTTTTGACGCAAAGCAGTTTACAGAATCACTTTTTGCTTAGTCTTGCTGGACTTTAATAAAGGCAAATATCTACCGGGTTGTTTCCATATTTTCTTCCTCAACAACTTTCTTTATTGGTTTTCTAAGTTGTTTTACACATTTATGATTGAATGTCAAAAATATAAAAACCTTGATTAGTCATGTCGACCTTAGGGGTAAATCTTGATAATATTAGCGTCAAGCGCTGGGCATCCGCTAGCATATATTGTTAATTTCAAACTCAAAGAGTTTTTATGAAAAATGTATTTAGTCTTTAATCTAATTATGTTCTTCGAAGCATTCATCTTGACCGGCTGCATTCATCTTCTCTTTGTTTCACATTTGACACCGCCAGCCATACGCTGACTGCGGCAAAACGGTATACGTTTAATCTGGGAGAGATTACTTTTAAAGAAGGAAAGAGTTTTTCACCAGCATCTGTGTTTTATAATTCTGTGAGTTCTTCTTTTAAATTGAGTTCTTCAGGTTCCAAAATTTCTCTCTACGACTCCGGATTTGACTTCAGTGTGCTCCGAGACTTTAATCCTGGCCGCTCCAGAGCAGCTCAACCGCTGGCATTAAAGAAGGGTGGAATGAGTCTAGTCATTCTCAAAATTGCAAAGCAACTTAGACACGGTTATAAGACAATAACCATAGGGCTAGCGCGAGAAAAATAATATTTCCGCTCCATGCAGCCAGGAAAGGCATAAGCAGGCCTGCACTGCCTACAGCCATGGTAATTTGATTGAACATCCAGAATAGTATCCCTAATAAGCAACTGACTGCCAGGGATTCTGCCGCCATACCGCGTCTGTTGTAAGAGGCGGATAATCCCAGACCAATCAAGACCATGATAAATATCTGAAACGGATAAGCTGTTTTCTGGAAAAACTCAACCCAATGTTGAGTAACATCCTGACCTTCGCTTTGCAGTTTAATCGTTTCTTCATATAAGTCAAAGATTGGTTGATGATGTGGAGAAACGGGAATCTCAAAAGGTACAGTCGGAAGTTTTTCTGTTTCAACGCGCCATTGTTCAACGTATTCCAGCTGCAGACTTTCATCCTGAAAAAGATGATTGATAACATTATGAAAAACCCAGGAATTTTTTTGTTGTTCCCCTCTTTCAATCGCGGTTTTTCCTACGAGCTGGAAGGGATTTTTCTGCCAGTGAAATGAAGTAATTGAACTTAAACGTCCATCTTGCCGGCGGTTGCCAAAATAGTAAATGCTCTGATCTTCACCAACTTTCCAGAGCGGTACCAGACGGGTGGCATTTTCCTGTTTGACCCATGTTTGATGCATCCAGTTGTACAAGTAATTCTGGCTGAAATAAGCAAATCCCGCAATAAATAGTGAAACTGTCAACACCGGAAATGACAGGCCCCAGCCGCCGATTCCTGAACTGCGCATTGCTAGCAGTTCTGCGTTCTTGTTCAATGAGCTGAATGCGGCGATAGTGGACAGCAAAACCGTGATAGGGATAATCAACTCTAACAATAAAGGCAATAGCAAAGCTGTCTCCTGAAGAAACTCTAAAAAACTTGACCAACTAGAAAATACATCACTTAAATTGCCAAAAAAATTTCCGACCAGTGTCATCAATACAAAAGAACTGAAAAACAACAGAAAATAATGGATAAATTCTGACGCAATGTATTTTGGGATTATTTTGAAAGCCACTTTTCCGGGTCTTTGTTAGTTAAGATAAAAAATTCTTTATCTAAGATAAAGTTTCTACAAAAAAGGTACAAAGTAAATAAACAAAAAATCTTTATATTTGTGCAGAAATTAGGACATTAACTTGCATAAAAGCACTGGATTAGTATTGAGAGATACAACAAATTGGTGACTTTGTAATTGCACTTTAAGAATCTGGACAATAAAATCTATGACCCAAATTATTCTTGTACTTGAGGAAAATATAGCTATTCAACTGGTAATTGCTGTATCTTTAAAGGAGAGTGATATAACAATTCGCCAGGAGACAGATCCAGATTTATTTGTTCAGCAGACATCTGACCTGAAACCGGATTTAATATTTCTCAGTAACTCTGACAGTGAACGAGACTACAAGACATGCAGGGAGATTCGTGCAGAATCGGACTTAAAAAATACACCGATTATCTTGCTTGCAAATGCGAAAGACGAGGTTGACGAGCATTTACTTTCAGAACTTAAAATAAACGGATTGCTTCGTAAACCCTTTGAAGCCTCGATGCTTAAGGAACAGCTAAGCCCTTTTATAACTTTGGATGAAAACTTTGGATCAGAACCGTACGAAGATGATGAAGATTTTTTGATTGATATGAGTACAATTGACAATCAATTAAAAGAAATCAAACATGGGAAAAAGATCTCTGCTGCAAACGCAGAGGAAAAAGCTCTGCAGTTGGATGGCTTTAAGCAAAGCACATCCGGGCTTGGATCAGGCTCTTCTCCAGGGAGCTACATGGATTCAATTATTCTGGATAATCACCAGCTTATTCAAGACCAGACAGACGGTGAATTTCAGGAGCAAGAATCGACGCAGGATGCAAACGAGATGTGGGTTGACGTGCTGGAAGAAAGTGCTGACCCTGAAATGAACGCTGTTGTGGAGGAAATTCCGGAGGGCGAACTCGAAATGGACAATGGTTTTGAATTTGATCTTAAACTCGATGAAGATGAGCTTGAAACCAATTCCGTAGAAAATGAATCTGCAGCTGACCCGGTTGATGTAGAGTCTGTTACGGACGGCCTGGAGCAGCTTAAACATTCCGGTTTGGAAGATCAATTTGCTGAAAGCAGATTTACAGAAAGCAGCGCTGTTGATCGGGTTGAAGAACCGGAACAAAAATTACGAGCAGGGTTGACACCGATTGATCTTGCGGTTAATGATTTTGAGGATCCAGTCGAAATATGGTCACGGCCTCCTGATTTGGAGCAGACACTCAGAGAAGGTTTGACAGATATCAGTTTGGAGCATACAGATTTTCAGCCAGAATATCCTAAAAATCTTTCTTCTTTTGAAACGCC
>Ga0208948_1001308_pt1 | contig 10462 bp, 8 predicted proteins | sample AOAMet11_17_M020_2_FD_188228 | JGI IMG/M metagenome (GOLD analysis project Ga0208948, IMG submission 188228) | Ammonia-oxidizing marine microbial communities from Monterey Bay, California, USA - CAN11_17_M020 (SPAdes) | ecosystem: Environmental > Aquatic > Marine > Intertidal zone | place...
TTGGCTTATTTTTTGCTATCAAAGGCAACAACTAAAACAACTTAATCTAAAAAATATCATATTTATAAAAATAAAAGCTTTTTGAGCTTGCATTTGTAAATGAGAATCATTATCATTTGCATTTACAAGAGCTGGTGAATATATATTCCCCTAAAAGTGATTGGATTTATTAAAGTGATTGGATTTATTCATCTTCGTTTTATACAAAATATATTTACTGGCTCATATATAAAATTACAAAAAGGTAAATTATGAAAATTATCAAACAAAACAAATTAGCTATAGGTATTATATTGTTATTATCAGCTGCTTCAGTTACTTCCGAGATTTATGCAGATGTCCAAGAGGTGGAGACTGTAACTATTATAGGAACTAAAGCAGACATAAAAGAGCTTCCTGGTTCTGGAACAGTTGTCAGCAATGAAGAGTTGCAGAAAGCAATGGACACAGATATTCATAAGATCTTATCGGCGGTCCCAGGTGTTTATTTTAGAACTGAAGATGGGTATGGGCTTAGACCAAATATTTCAATCAGAGGTACATCAATAGACAGGTCAGCAAAAATTACTCTTATGGAAGATGGCATACTTGTAGCACCTGCTCCATATACATCCTCTTCAGCATATTACTTTCCAACCACCGGAAGAATTAATTCAGTAGAAGTTCTAAAAGGACCATCTTCAATTAGCCAAGGACCAAGTACGATTGGAGGTGCTATAAATATGATTAGCACACCTATACCTGAACTAGCTTCTGGTAAATTAACTCAGGAGTTTGGCCAAAATGGAATGCTAAGAACTCATGCATATTATGGTGGAGTATCTGGTAATTTTGGCGGATTAGTTGAAATTCATGAACATCAAAGTGATGGGTTTGATAGCGTTGCAAATGTTGGAGGCGATACAGGTTTTGATAAATCAGATCTAATGATTAAAGCAAGATATGAAAATGGGGATCATTCTGTAACTTTCAAAATGGTTGATATAGACGAGGTATCCAATCAATCATATGTTGGTTTGTCAGGCCAAAGCTTTAATGCTAATCCAAGGGTAAGGTATGGAATGACTCAGTACGATGAAATGAATAACGATGGTGATCAAAAGTCTCTTACATATTTGGGAGATTTTGAAAAAATTAGAGTTATTGCATCGACATGGAGCAATGATTATCACAGAGACTGGTTTAAAGTAGATAAAGCAAATAATAACTCTGATCATGGTGTTGGAAATGGAATCAATACTGTTATTTCTGCTGCTAATGCTGGTAACGAAAATGCACAGGCTATCTTAGATGGTACATTGGCTGTTCAGGTTAAGCTTAAGCATAACAATAGGTTCTATACCAATGAAGGCTACCAATTTAAAGTTTCAACAGATATAAAAAATCATAATATAACAATTGGCTATAGAGATATGGAAGACTCTGAAAGCAGATACCAGAATTATGAATGTTTTGATCAAAGTGCTAATGGAACTAACTCTGCTTTATATGCTTGTTCTTCTGGGTATACAGGAAGTAATAATAGACTAAGAGTGTCAAAAGCAACTTCTTTTTATATAGAGGACAAAATCACGATAGGAGCACTGGCTCTGACAATTGGTCACAGATCTGAAGATTATGACCAAGTGGAGAATAGGTGGGATGATGGTGTTCCAACAAGGACTATGCTCGCATCAGGGTATCCAAAAACAAAAGATGGCGACCACAGCACAACTGGTTTTGGGGCCACTTATGATATGAGTGAAAATTTACAGCTAGTAGCTGGGTTCCACGAGGGGATGACAGCAATGTTTGGAACAGACCCTGAAAAGGCAGATAACATGGAGCTTGGTTTTAGGTATGCTAAGAATGATTCAAGCCTTGAAGCATTCTATTTTGCTAGTGACTATAAAAACTTAAAGGCTGTTTGTAAAAATTCACAAGGTGGAGACTGTAATGATGGTGATGTTTTTGATGGTGGAGCAGTAGACGTTTCTGGAATAGAGATTTCAGGATCTCATATATTCAATGGATCAGAGGGGATGTTATATCCAATTGGGCTAACATTCACCTCTACAGATGCAACATTTAAAAATAGCTTTGATGATGATGGAGAATATTGGGGTGTGGTTGCTGCGGGTGATGATGTCCCTTATGTTCCAAGCTCTTCTCTTGCTCTGGTTGTTGGGTTTATTAATTCAAATGGGTTGAGTGGAAATATAAGGCTTGTAGAGAATGGAAGCGCTTGCTCAACAGCATCTTGTGGCGTGAATCAAAATATTGAAGCCCACTCATTTATAGATTTAAATTTAAGAAAGCCGTTAAATGATAAAACAGATGTTTATTTCGTAATGGAAAATATTCTTGATCATGAAGATATTGTTGCTAGAGCTCCAAAAGATGGCGCAAGATCACAAAAACCAAGAACACTTAAAGTTGGGTTTACTTATAAGCTTTAGTCTTGTGGGAGAGATAGCCTAATTTAATTTAGGCACTAAAAAGGATGGCTAAGCCATCCTTTTTTTTAAATTAAATAGTACAATTATATTTCTCATGAAATGATGATTGAGATATTAGGAGAAAAATATATGTTAACAGTAGGTGATAAATTCCCAGCTTTTAAGCTTCAGGGAGTTAATAGTGATAACGAGCTGGTAGAGGTTTCTGTAGAAGAGAATTACGAGCCATTAAAAAAAGATTGGAGCGTAATTTACTTTTACCCAAAAGACTTTACATTTATTTGCCCAACAGAAATTGCTGCAATGGACAAACTTGTTGATGAAGCAACAGTTATTGGAATAAGTGGCGACAACGAGTTTTGCAAGCTTGCATGGAAAAATGATAATAGTTTAATTGGTGATATAAAACACTCATTAGCTGCAGATACAGGTCTTAGCCTATCTAATGAGCTAGGTGTTGTTAATGTTGAAGAGGGAGTTTGTTATAGAGCGACCTTTATTATCGATGATCAAAGAACAATTCAACATGTATCAGTAAATGCTTTGGACACTGGAAGAAATGCAGATGAGGTTCTTAGAACACTTAAAGCATTAAAAGCTGGAGGCCTTACTGGCTGCTCATGGGCGGAAGGCGATGACTTTGTAGCTTAAGTTATTGTTTTTTAAAAAAAAGGATGGCCTAGCCATCCTTTTTTTATTTATAGAAATATGAGTAGATATATTTTATTTTTAAAGTACAATTATCAGTTCAAAATGGGGCTATAGCTCAGCTGGGAGAGCACCTGCTTTGCAAGCAGGGGGTCCGCGGTTCGATCCCGCGTAGCTCCACCATTTTATCTAATTGTTAAATACAACAGTCTTAGATCCATTAATAATAACCCTTTTTTCTGCATGCCATCTAACCGCTCTAGATAAAACGCTAGATTCAATATCATTACCTTTTCTTGTTAGATCCTCAGGAGAGTCATTATGTGAAACTCTTTGAACATCTTGTTCAATAATATGGCCTTCGTCTAAATCCCCAGTAACATAATGAGCAGTTGCTCCGATAATCTTTACGCCCTTATGAAATGCTTGGTGATACGGCCTGGCCCCTTTAAAGCTAGGCAAGAAACTATGGTGGATATTAATACATTTTCCTGACCATTCATTTGCAAGGTTGTCAGATAAAATTTGCATATACCGAGCCAGTACTACTAGCTCCGCACCACTGGAAGCAACAACAGACCTGAACTCATTTTCTTGCATTATCTTTGACTCAGAGCTCTTTTCTATAGGAAGATGGTGAAATTTTATACCACTAAATTCTACTATCTCTCTATAAACTTCATGATTTGAGACTACCCCAACTATTTCTATGGGCATATCTCTATATCTTGCTCTATACAACAAATCATTTAAACAATGACCTTCTTTTGAAACAGCTATAACAGTCTTAATTTTTCTAGATTCATCATCAATAGACCATTGCATTGAAAGCTTCATTGCTAAAGCCTCAAATTCAGAAAAAAACTCTTCTGTTACTACTTCCATATCATTAATAAAGAAAACAATTCTAGAAAAGAATCTATTCGAATCTTTATCAGAGTAGGACTGCACATCTGTTAAAAAGGCATTGTATTTATCCATCAAGCCTGTAACTTTTGCCTGGATGCCTGATTGATCAGGGCATGAAAAGGTTAGTATTTTTACTTTTTTCATAATATTTTATTTATCTAGATTTTTGATTTTATATTACTTTGCATACCATAGGTATTCTTAATAGTTTAAGTTTATAATCTTTTGTTATGAGTAACAGTTTATGGGAAAATATTAGAGATGAGATAGGGTTAAGAGTTGATGCAGAACCATCACTGGGTTCTTTTTTGCATTCTCTAGTTTTATCCCAAAAAAATCTTACTAACGCAGTTGCATCCATCCTCTCATCTAAACTCCATAGCGACGCTTTGTCTGCTATGGATATCAAGAAATTTATTATTGACGTTTTTGATGATTGTAAAAATATAGAGGGCGATATCGAAAAAGATCTTATCTTTTTTAAAGATAATGATCCGTCATGCGACTACTTTTCAACACCATTATTGTTCTATAAGGGCTTTCTTGGCTTAGCTACATACAGGGCTTCTCATTGTCTATGGAATAAGAATAGACACACTATGGCACTATTTTTTCAAAATAGATCATCAGAAATTTTTGGCATAGATATTCACCCTGCTGCGAAGATTGCAGGGGGAGTTATGATGGATCATGCAACTGGAATTGTTATAGGAGAAACCGCTGTAATCGAATCAGATGTTTCAATTTTTCAGGGTGTTACGCTTGGGGGCAGGGGTAATGAGGTTGGAAAGAGGCATCCAAACATTAAAAGTGGTGCAACAATATATGCTTCTAGCACCATTTTAGGGAATATTACTGTTGGTAACAAAGCGGTTATTGCAGCAGGAAGCCTGGTTCTGAAAGATGTAAAAAATGAGACAACCGTTGCTGGAATCCCCGCCAAAGAAGTTAATAAATTAAATATTTCCAGCAATGACTGGGACCCAGGAGATTCAAGCCTTTAAATGATTAAATACATTGGAAATACACCGCTAATAAAACTAGAACATCTTTCTAATGAGACAGGCTGTAATATTTTTGGCAAAGCTGAGTTTATGAATCCAGGCGGTTCAGTTAAAGATAGAGCAGCTAAATATATTTTAGAGGACGCAATAAAAAAAGGCCTTATAAGAAAAGGCGGGACTATTGTTGAGGGTACAGCTGGTAATACGGGTATTGGGTTGGCGCTTGTAGGAAATGCCCTTGGCCTCAAAACAGTTATAGTTATTCCAGATACTCAATCTGAAGAAAAGAAAGCAACCATAAGAGCTTGCGGAGCAGAGCTAATAGAAGTTCCAGCTGTGCCATATAAAGATGAAAATAATTATGTGAAATATTCAAAAAAAGTTGCAGAATCTTATGAAAACCCTAACGGCGTTCTATGGGCCAATCAATTTGATAATGAGGCGAATAAGATAGGCCATTACAATGAAACTGGGCCAGAGATATATAATCAGCTTGATGGAAAAGTAAATGGCTTCATTTGCTCTGTTGGAACGGGTGGGACTCTTTCTGGAATAGCTCAATATCTTAAAGATAAAAATAAGGATATTAAAATCGGCCTTGCTGATCCTTATGGTGCGGCTATTTACTCTTTCTTCCAAGATGGGGAATTAAAATCAGAAGGCTCTTCGGTTACAGAAGGTATTGGTCAAGGAAGAATTACAAAAAATATTGAAGGATTGGAGGTTGATATCCCTTTAAGAATAAGTGATACAGATGCTCTAAGCGCTATGTTTCAGATGGTTGAAACTGAAGGCTTATATCTTGGAGGTAGTGCCGGTATCAATGTTGCCGGAGCAGTTGAAATGTCTAAACATATGGAAGCTGGAAGTAATATTGTTACTATATTGTGTGATTCGGGTTCCAGGTATTTAAGCAAACTTTATAATAGAAATTTTTTAATTAATAACGACCTTCCTTGTCCCGATTGGGTTTAATTAAGCGTTAGCTAACTCAACTCCAAATAATCGCTTGTAAAGAGCTATTACTGCAATACCAAATGCACTAATACCAAACTGAGCAACTAGAAGCTTTGATGATAGCACTTCATAATCAATTATCTCAAAGCTTGTTATTCCAACAGCACCTAGGCATGAAAGTATAAATAGCGCAATATAGGCATTATGGCTTTGTAGCAGCATGCTTGTGAGGGTAGTTAGAGATATTATGAACACCCCAATAATAGCAATTTCTGTTTTTGTATATTCAGATATGAAAAATAATACACTCCCTGATACAGCAATTGTAAAGATTAACTGAAAGAAACTAAATACTTGTACATCTGTTGTAACAACTGGATTGAATTTGGTATGAAAGTCTTTTGTGTCTTTTTCTTCTATACAGTCCTCTGGCCTCCAGTATGTCTTAGAAAACCAGACCTTAACTTTGTCACTCCATTTTTTAGTTTTAATTGAGTCATTGAGCATTGTTGAAAAAACTTGAAAGTTAGCCCAAATAGGATTCCAGCTTTTAAGAGCAGAAACTGTTCCATATACCGGTTTTACATCTGGTAGCTCGGCAGTATACGTACCAAACATCCTATCCCATATTATGAAAACTCCACCATAATTTGCATCAATATACTCTTTATTTTTGGCATGATGTATGCCGTGGTTCATTGGGGTTATAAATATCTTTTCTAGGAAACCAAGGTGACCTATATGTTTTGTATGAACCCAGAACTGATATACCAAATTTATACCAGCTACTGTTACAAATACTTCTCCTGGTATCCCAATAAGAACCATAGGTAAATAGAAAACCCATTTCCATAACCAGCCAGTACTAGTCTGCCTCAACGCAGTGGACAAATTAAAATCCTCACCATGATGATGAACACTATGCGTAGCCCATAAAAATTTAATTTCATGATGCATTCTATGCATCCAATAATAAGAAAGATCATACATAAGGAATGCTAAAATCCAAGTGACTGGATTTAAGTTAGAAAGCATATTTAGATTGAGATTAGAGCTTATATAAATAAATACAGCGCTTTGAAAACCAAGATTTAACATGGTTGGATACCTGCTTATCATGCCTATGGATATACTAGTAAAAGTATCATTGAGTCTATATGTATTTTTACCAACATATTTTCCGTAAATATACTCTATTAGAATCAATAAGAAAAAAACAGGAATTGCAAAGGTTATGACTAATGATTTATCTGTAATTACCATAATTGAAGATGTAAATTTATTACATTATATCAACTTTCCTTGTTTAAGAAAAACATCACTCCAAGAGCGTTACCAAACCCAGATTGACTATCAAAATTACCTTTTATATTTGCAAGTGCCAATCTATCAGTTATTCCACTCCTGACTACTTCCAGGTTACCAACTCGCCCTATAAAAAATACTTCACTTACGCCCATAAGAAGAGCGTTCAAATATGAAACAGTTCCTATTATTTCTCCAACCATATTTGATAGGGAGGCAGCGATATCACTATCAGAGTGATCATCACCATATCTAGCTTTTTCAAAGTTTGATGCTGTAACTTCAGGGTGCAAGGAGCCAATATCGTTTACAACTTCTCCGATTAGTGAATCAAGATTTTTTCTATTTCCAGCTAATGATAATTTTTCAAGAATACCTGAGGAATCTTCATTCAGTAATTTCTTAGATAGCCCCTGAAGGGTTCCTCCTCCTACTGAGATGCCTCCAAGGTGAGTTGTAACTCCATTATCGTTATAAATACATGCGGTCCCTGTTCCCGCACTTACAGCTATAAAGGGCAGACCATCTTTTATTTTAAAAATAGACTTTGCACCCATTGCAATAGCATCTACCTCATTAACTTTTAATATTTTTATATTTAGATATTTATCAGACAGGTCACTAGATTTACCCCCTGTCACTCCAATCAATGAAAATTTATCAGCAGAAATATCTATATAAGAAAAAATTTTCTCTAGGAATCGCTCATCAATTTTTTTACTTGTCGGGTGTGAAAAAAATTTATACTCTTTTCCATCATTAACAATAATGTCAGTATTTGATATTCCAAAATCTATTGCTAGAAGCATTATCTATGAGAAGTTATTTGCTTATTTCTTTCCATTAAATCCTTCATTAAGTTTTTTGGATTAGATCGATATGGTTTTGGTTTAAGTCTTGAAGGTATCATTCTCTGGGGGTAATAATTGTTTTCTATATTTGTGTCCGCTAGCTCCCAGTATGGATCAAGAACCACTGAGCTTATTGGCTTGAGTGATCTTTTAAGCCATCTTGCATTTTTAGGGTTTTTTCTCCAAATTTCAGCAGGTATTTTAAGCTCTTCATTTGAACCATCTGCATAATTAATCTGCAAAGGCAGGGGCATAACCAACCCACCAATATTTTCAAATTCTAAAATATAATAAAGTTCATTCTTTGCAACAGCCTCTGTAAGAGCTTTTTTCATCCATTCAGGGTCGCTATTGTTTCTGTCATACAAATCATCAAGGATGTCTTCATAGTCCCCCATTTCTCTCTCAGACGGGGTGAATTTGTCGTATTGATCATAGATGTCTAATAGCTCAGGCCTAACAGTGACTCTTTCAATAATACCTTCATCAATATTTCTAATATCAGATATCATTTCTGGTTCATTCTTAAAGTCTTGCCTATCTTTTTTAAGATTTTCTTCTGGATTTAGAGTATCCAATGTTGCTTCATAAATATTATTTATAGAGATATCTACGTGGTCCGTAGAAAAAAACCAACCATTCCAAAACCAATCCAAGTCTACACCTGACGCTTCTTCCATTGTTCTAAAAAAGTCATATGGAGTAGGGCGCTTAAATCTCCATCTTAAGCAATATTCTTTAAAAGCCTGATCAAATAACTCTCTTCCTAGAATAGTTTCCCGAAGAATTACTAAAGCAGTAGCAGGTTTTGCATATGCATTGTTTCCAAATTGAAGAAGTGATTCTGAATTAGTCATAATTGGAACTTGATTCTCACTCTTCATATAGTCAACGATCCACCTAGCCTCACCCCGTCTTGAATTATATTCAACATCCCATTCTTGCTCTGCAATATATTGCATGAAAGTATTAAGGCCCTCATCCATCCATGTCCACTGCCGCTCATCTGAGTTAATGATCATTGGAAAATAGTTATGCCCAACCTCGTGAATTACAACCCCAATAAGAAATTGTTTTTCACTTCTTGAATAAGTTCTTGTTCCATCATCTTCAAGATCAGTCCTTGGTCCATTAAAAGTAATCATGGGGTATTCCATTCCCCCAACAGGACCATTAACGCTTTGAGATGTTGGGTATGGGTATTCAAAAGAGAATTTAGAATAAACCTCCATCGTATGCATTACTGCTTCCGTAGAATATTTTGACCATAATGGCTCACCTTCAAATGGATAAAATGACATCGCCATAACTAACGGATTCTTTTCAGACTCTTGTTTGTAACCAGCCGCATCCCATATAAATTTTCTTGATGATGCCCATGCAAAATCTCTTACATTTTCTGCCTTGAATACCCATGTTTTTTTACTCAAGGACCTTTCTTTTTCATTTTCAAAAGCTTCTTCAGGGGTGACAATAAATATTGGCTTTTCTGAACTCTCAGCTTCTCTCAACCTTTGAATTTGTGATTTAGTAAGAACATCTTTCTCATTTTGCAATACACCTGTAGAAGAGACAATATGGTCTGATGGTGTCGTTATAGAAACCTCAAAATCTCCAAACTCAAGAGTAAACTCACCATTGCCTATAAATTCTTTGTTATGCCAGCCCTCATAATCAGAAAATGCAGCAACTCTTGGGTACCACTGAGCTACAAGAAAAATATCATTACCGTCTTCAAATGTCTCATAACCATTTCTAGCTCTTACAGCATTCTCTTCAACAAGTTTATATTCCCAATTTACAGATAATTCGATTGATTTATTTTCCTCCAAAGGGGTATCAAGATTAACTCTTACCAATGTTCCAACTAAATTTACTTTTGCTTTTTTACCTGCAATTGATATTGATAAATTTTTGTACCCGCCATCAAACTTATCCATAAAATTATTTCTTCTAAGCTCGCTGAAAGAAATTCTACTCGTACTTGATTGAGTTATAGTTTGATTCTTTACAGAATCAGATTTAAAAATATTTTGATCAAGCTGAAGCCAAATATACTTTAGATCAAGTGGCGAATTATTATGATAGGTAATAATTTCAGAGCCCTTAATCGATCTTTCATCTTCGTCTAAAGAAACTGAAATCTTATAATCTGCTTTTTGCTGCCAGTACTCTTTCCCAGGCTCTCCAGTTGCAGGCCTATATTGATTTGGATCTGGATATCTTTCTTCCAATTGACGAAACTTATCGTCAAAGGCAATTTTTGATTGATGTGTTGTATGAGCATAAAGCAGGTTAGTTGAAACTAGCAACAGCAGTAATATATTATTTGTTTTCATCTAAATCTCGA
>Ga0208948_1001342_pt1 | contig 10309 bp, 13 predicted proteins | sample AOAMet11_17_M020_2_FD_188228 | JGI IMG/M metagenome (GOLD analysis project Ga0208948, IMG submission 188228) | Ammonia-oxidizing marine microbial communities from Monterey Bay, California, USA - CAN11_17_M020 (SPAdes) | ecosystem: Environmental > Aquatic > Marine > Intertidal zone | place...
AACGCCTAAAATCCAGAACATTAACTCCGGTTCTAATGGCCTTGACCATTCTTCCGTCACAGTCCCTTAAAATTTAAAAGAACATCAAATTTACTTGCTGTATGCCAAAAATTGAAACTTTTGATGCTGGAACTTTTTGGAAAAATGCATATGCGCATCAACGTGGTAAATTATTAAAAAAAGTCAGTGTACCTGATGATCAAATTATTGAATTGGCTAATAAAAAATACATGGAATTACCAGCTGCTTTAAAATATGAAATTGAAACCAGTGGAATCACAAAAAAAGAATTACAATAATGCAAATTCATTTTAAGCCGATAAATTTAGATAAGTTATGACTACTGTTTCTTATGATGATTTTGCAAAATTAGACATTAGAGTTGCTAAAATTATTGCAACTGAAGCTATTGAAGGTAAATCTCGAATAATTAAAGGTCGAATTGACTTAGGTGGTGATGATCAAAGAGATGTTATCATTGGAGGTGCACAGTATTTTCAACCTGATGACATTGTTGGGAAAACTGTGATTGTTCTTGCAAATTTGGAGCCAAAAACTATGGCTGGAGTTGAATCTAATGCTATGTTATTAGCTGCAGATGTTGATGATAAACCATATTGGCTAACTGTCACTGAAGATATTGCATTGGGAAGCCCTATTAAATAAATTATTTTTTATTTAATCGTAAACCATTAGTTCTTTTTCTTCTAATAACGAATGAACATTATTTACAGATCTGTATACTTCTGTTTCCAGTTTGGCACCAACACAAACCAATTTTCCTGATGCAAAAATCAAAATGACTGTTTTTGGATCAAGCATTCTGTGAATCAATCCTGGGAATTGTTCTGGTTCGTACATACTTCTTGGTAGAGTTCTTGCTGCTTGTTCTAAGTTGACTTTACCTCCAAGATTAATTGAAGATACAATATTTTGAATTGAAACTACGGCGTCTTTTTTCACTTTAATTCCACCTTTTCGAAGTTGTTGAACTACTGTTTTTACTGCTTTTTTTGCTAATTCTTCTGATTTAGAGCCAGTACATACCATTTTACCTGAACTGAAAATCAATGTTGCGCTCTTTGGAGTTTTTAGTCTAAAAACTAGTCCTGGGAATACATCTGGGTGATATTCTACGTCTGGGAACTTCCTTGTAATGTCGTTTAAATCCATTTTTTGTTCAACTGATGCTGAGGCTACTACGTTAACTATGCTTATCATTGGTTTTGTTTGTGGCATGTCCAGTTTTTTTTCGTTCTACTATATAAAAGGACTATTTTTTATCGAATTTTGAGGATTTAGTTCTATTTCACCAATTGACGAATCATTTAATTTAGATTTGAAAATTTTTATCCTTATTGAATTTCACAAATTTTGATTTTGATCAAATGTTCTCTATGGGCGATGAGACAAATCCATTAATGATGTTAATTTGGATTCTTCCAATAATTCTTTTTGTATTTTATGGACAACAAATTCAACTCCTAGTGACATCTCGTGAAATTAAAAAAGGAATCAAAAAATTAAATGGATTTAGTTTGAATTCTAAAAAAGAATTAATTGATTATGTAAAGAAAAATATTGATTCTACAATTGATCCTACAAAAAAAATTGAACAATTTTTAGATTATTTTACAATAATGCCTGTTGATATGGATCCTAATGGAATTGTTGAAAAAGTACGACATACTGTAAGATCAAGAGAGGATTATACTCGTAATCATGTAAAATCTCTTTCTCCTAAACTTAATGAGATTGAATTAAGTCGGATACAAACTTTACTTGAAATTGCATCATCGTTACAAATGATTCACAAGATAGTTAATCATATGTTTTTGACTGCAAAAAAACAAAAAAACTATCCCTTAATTTTACCTGTTCAAATGATTCTTCCATTCCTTATGGAACATGCAAAAGCGATGGATGCTGCTATTCCTGCATTTAAAACAGGACAACCACTTGGTGATGGAATTGGGCCAATGGTTGTTGGAAAAATGATGTTAGATGTTCAAAAAGAAATTATTTCATTTCAAACAACTCTTGCAAAAATAAATTATAAAGGAAGAAAATTATTTTTATTAAAAGCAGAAGGTCCTGCTTCTACTGTTGGTAGACCTGATGACGCGTTACAAAAAATTGTTAATGATAATAAAATTGATGCAGTAATTATGATTGATGCTGCATTAAAAATGGAGGGTGAAGATTCTGCATCTGTTGCACGTGGATTTGGTGCAGCAATTGGTGGCATTGGAACTGAAAAATTCCAAATTGAGCATATTACAACTCAAAATAATATTCCTGTTTTCTCAATTGTGATTAAACAATCTGTAACAGAAGCAATTACTTTAATGACTAAAGACATTGCAGATCAGGCTGATAATGTACGCTCACAAGTGTATGAAATGATCATGGAAAATACTACAGAAGGACAATCTGTTGTGGTAATTGGTGTAGGTAATACTGCTGGAGTTCCACAATGATATTTTCTAAAGAAAAAACAACCCTTGCATATACTATTGAAAAATGCTCAAAATGTGAAAAATTCCATAAAAGAGATTTTTCTGAAGGTGACATTTTATTTGCAATCTCATCAAAATGTACTTTTTGTAATGGTATTACTACTATTGACAAAATATTTGGTGAAATTTTAGAAAGATAATTTTTTTACAATTATTTTATATTATAATTGGATAAATACGGTTATTTTCTTAATTGAATAGTAACATGCTGAAAAATAAATTAAATTTGGCAAAACAATGTGCTATAAAACAACACAAAGGACAATATCGTAAAAATAACAAAACTCCTTACTGGCATCATTTACGTGATGTTGTAATTAATCTTGAAATGATGGGTATCACTGATGAATCTATTTTGTGTGCTGGTTGGCTACATGATTCTATAGAAGACACATCATTTGATTTTGATGATGTTTCAAAATATTTTGGTAAAAAAACTGCTCAAATTGTATCTGATGTGACAAAAGAAACTCGTCTACCTAAAAATCAACAAGAAAAAAATTATCTAAAACAACTATCTGCCTCTTCTTGGCAAGCTAAGGTTGTTAAACTTGGAGATATTTTAGCAAATATTTCTGATTTAAAAAATTCTGAATTAACTAAAAAACAAAAGGTTATCCAAGTAAAATATAAAATAAAATATCTTAATGCAATTAAATCTGGAATTATGAGAAATAAATCTAAAATTCCAAATCTATCTCAGACTGAAAATTTATTAAATTTAGTTCTTGATCAATATGGTCAAAGAAAAGTTACTTTGTTCTGAATTTAAGATTGCATGTTGGGCAAAACCAAGAAACTGTTTCACCTTGTTCTTTAAACATTAACCCTCCACATTTTGGACATGGTCTGATTTCTTCACTCATTTTTTATGTTAATGCTTTTGTTGTTATTGTGACCCCACTTTCCATTGGAATGAATGTGTGTTCTGCTTGGGCAACTCTTTGCTCATTTACTTCTATTAGCACTGGATAAGCTTGTACTGCTTTTTTCTTTATCAAAATATCTAATAATTCTCTAGCTTCTTTTTCTTCCCACTCTTTTGTAATCCATCTTAATGCAAACGGTAACATGTTAAAATTTTCCCAGATAAAATTCAATAATTTATCTGCTTCATCATTTTTTGTTTTCTTTCTAGAATTAATTGCAAAAATATTTTTTATTTTTCCATTTCTTACAAATCCTCCACCTTGTTCAGTTGTGACAAATGGTTCACATGCATAAGCTGTATTTTCAGATAATGAAAATCCTCCAATTGACCAAATATTTGGAATTGATCTTCCTGCATGTATTGTATATTGTTCTAATGAATGTCCGCTAAGATTTGCAATTGGTTTGAATCCCATTTGTTTAATTGTTGTTTCAATTGTACGGCCAATATCGCTTGCTTTAACTCCTGTTTTGATCATTGACATTGCACTACCTAATGCTTCTTCAGCTGCTTGAACTAATCCATCAAATTGTGCATCATAACAAACTGTTACAGCAGTATCTGCAATGTATCCATCAATTTGTGCCCCAAGATCAATTTTTACTAAATCTGTATCTTTGATTGTAATTGGATCATTTGGTTCTGCTGTGTAGTGTGCTGCAATTTCATTAATACTTGCATTAACTGGAAATGCACACTTGGCCCCTCTTTTTCTAATTTCATTTTCTACTTCTTCACAAATATCATAAACTGTTTTTCCAACCCAGTCTTTTATTCTGACCATCTCTCTTACTTCTGCTGCAATTTTACCTGCTTTAACATAATTTTCAATTGTCACAGATTTGATCCTTTTTCTGCCTTTAAAATTATTATCTGTGAAGCTTAAATTGGGGCATTTTCGTATTTCGCTGGGATCGTGGTCTAGCTTGGTATGATTCTGCGTTTGGGACGCAGAGGTCGCGAATTCAAATTTCGCCGATCCCACCACTAATCATTATCTTATTATCAAATTACATTCATTTTAGATTGCCGAGCAATGAGGACGAGTTAGAGAAATGACTTTGAAATGAAGTAAACTAATGGCACTGAGCCCGGCAAACTTTTATGAATTCATTTTGACTTATTTTTATTGAAATTTGAGCGACGTGACCTGATTTTAATTGCTGGGTTGATTCTAGTGATGCTTGGTTTGATTCAGTATCTTGGACCTGCCTATTCTGCAATAATTGTGATTGCACTTTATTTTGGAGTTAAGGTCTATGTGGGTAAAAAGCGTCAATTGATTGAAAAAGATGTTGGCGAAGGCATTTGTATGGAATGTGGTTCTAAAATTACCAATAAAAAATGCCCAAATTGTGATCAATTAGAAGAATGAGTTCTACGTATCTCTTAATATTTTGTAATTTGCTTTATTTTTCATGATTTTAAGATCTTTGACTTTAACAAGTAGCTCAACTTTTTCTCCATTTAATTCTAAAATGAACCCTTTTCTCAATAAATATAGGAAATGCATATGAAATATTCTATAATTCTTCTATTATCTATAATACTAATTGCTGGAATTTCTGCTCCTGTATATGCTCAAACAATTACTGATACTGTTGTAGTTACTGTTTCTTCTGACAAGTCTTCTTATCTTTTTGATGAAACTGCTATAATTAGTGGAACTGTTTCTGAAACAATTTTTATTGAAAAACCTTATTTTCAACCTGAACCAATTTTAATAACTATTTCTGGACCTAATTTTGATCATGCTGTTTCACTTTATCCTGATTACAATTTAAATTATGAAACAACTCTTGATTTGGTACAAGTTTTAGGAATTGGAGAGGGAATTTATGATGTATCTGTAATTTATGGTGGTGTTGTTTCTGAAACAACTTTTTCTGTTAATTCTGAAGTTATTGAAGAAATACAAGAAGAAACAGTTTCTTCTTTAACTGTTATGGCTGATAAATCTGAATATCTTCCAGGTCAATTGGTTACTATTACTGGAGTTTCTTCTGAAATCATTCTTTATGAAAGCTTACAATTCACTATCACCGATTCTATTGGTGACTTGGTTGCTAATGGAAATTTATTTACCTCTGATGGGCAATTTGAAACTAGTATTTTTCTAACAACAGTTAATCCAAATTATGGTGTTTACACTATTGATGTTGAATATGTTGATGATGTTGCATCTACTACTTTTAATGTAGTTGAAGATTTTATTGAATCAGACTCTACTGTTGTTTCAGATTCTATAATTTTTAATATTGATAAATCTGAATATTTCCCTAATGAATACATGACTTTATCTGGATCTATTACTAATTTTGATCCTAATAGTGACATATACTATCAAGTAGTATATTTTAATTTCAAAAATTCTGATGGAGCCCCTCCTACCTTCAAGGGTGCAGTAATGGATAAATCTGATGGAGCTCCAACTGTGGAATATACTTTAACAGCTATTCCTGATGCTTCTGGAATATTTTCAATTGATGTAAGAATTGTTCCAGTTGTATTTTCTGAAGGTGATTATACTGTAAAGGCAAATTATGGTGGTCTTATTGATAATGAATCTTTTTCTATTGTATCTGGAACGCCTTCCATTGATGAAAATTCATCTACTGGTAATCCAAATGTTTCTATTCCTGGGAAACCCTCTTCTTCTGATGAAAAATTTGATAGTGTTCAAGGTAGGTTTATTCCTAATGTTAAAACTGTAATTGAAAAAGTTAATCGTATTTCTGATAATCTAATTTCTATCTCCACTCAGAACAAAATAATTGATGAACAATCTGTAAAACCTAGAGTTGTATCTGGCTCTATGATTACCATGTCTAAGGACAATCAATCTGATGTTAATTTACGGGTTGTATCTGATTCTGGTATTTGTATAATTGGTTCTACTGATGAATGTCTAGTAAGTGAATCTACAAGAAAACCTGGTCAAATTTTTGATGTAGTTGAAGTTGATGGATTAAATCTTAATGTTAGATACACTGGACCTGATGTACGTTTAGAGAAATTCAGTATATTGCCTGAATCCTCTGATGAATTCTTACCGGACACAAATTGGAATGTTGAAGTCATAAAAGATAATGAAATTTCTAGATTTTATTATAAGATAACTTACAAAACTTTCCAGTAAATTTTAATTCCTATGAATTAGTATTTGATTAAATTGAAATTACAAGTTTTAATGTTTTATCAAGACGATCCAAAAAAATGCACTGCAGCCAAAATGGTAAAATTTGGTCTTGCTAAAAATATTAAAAAAATTGGTTCAAAGGGATTGGTTTTAGATCCATTTTCAGAAAAAACTTTACTTCCAAAAGATAGATCTCTCATTACTTCTATTGTTGGGATTGATTGTTCTTGGAATCTTGCTGATCATGCTTTTTCTCAAAAATTTAATGGGATTAAACGTAAACTTCCTCCTCTCTTTGCTGGAAATCCAGTAAATTACTCAAAATTAAATAAATTAACTACTGTTGAAGCTCTTTCTGGTTCTTTATTCATTCTTGGTTTTAAAGAACAGGGTCTTGAATTATTGAATAAATTCAAGTGGGGCCATACTTTTCATGAATTAAATCAAAATCTTTTTGATGATTATTCTAAAGCTGAGAATGAGGAACAAATTCAAATTATTCTTAATGATTATGGTTTACTTTGATGTTTAATTTTTAGATATACTGCAATTCCAACAATTATTAAAATTGGAATAATCCAAATATTATAATTTATTTCATTTTCTACATTTTCTACATTAATGGTTGTTTGTGGAAGCTCTAAGTTATTTTTAGTAACTAGAAAACTGGATTCATAAAAATCTGGTTTTAAAACTGAATCTGAAATCCCAAATATCTTGATATTATTTGCACCTATTTGCAAATTTTTAGTTAAATTTGATGATAATTCAATGGTGACTTTGTTCTCATTAATATTCAATTTCTCTGATGCTTGAATTTTACCTTTCCCATCAACTAAAAAATATAATATTGAACTTGCATTTTCTGTTTCAATTTCAATATTTGTACTTTCTCCATATTGAATTATTTTATCCATTTTGATTTTTTTAATTATTGGAAATTGTACATTTTCAAATTCTGACCATTTTCCAATTTTAAATGGATATGAGTTATCCTCAAATGTTTTTACTGTTATTGTTCTTGATTCTGGAAAATATGATTGTAAATAAAATGGACCATTACTAATTACTGCATGATTTTTTTCTTCAATCCATTTAATTGATGAATTATATCTATTTTCATAATAATTTTGCTCATTACTGTTTTGTTTTAATGAATTAGGAATAAAATTATTATTTTTATATTCTTCTAAATTTTCTTTAATTATTTCTGCATCTTTTGGAACAATCAATGATAGCCAATTTACATTTTTACTTGTAGCTCCTGATCTAGAAAATGAAACTTTTCCATCTATTACAGCTTTTTCCATAGCTGAAGTTATTTCCCATGGAACTGGAGTCCACAATGCAGCCCATTCAGCAATTTCGTTCTCATCAAAATGCCAATAATTCACATACACCTCAACTGTATCTTTGTCAAGTTGATTTACTGCTATGATTGTCTGAATGCTTTGTGCTGCCCTTGGTGTAAATTCTGTATCAAATGTTTTATCATTTTCATCTGTCTGTATTCCCCACTCCATTGTAAAATATAATGAATGTAAAATATCATTCATGTCCATTGATTCTCCGTTATGCCAGTTACTGAATTCAAAATCAAAAGTTACCTTGCTTGTTGCTAGTGTATTTGTGGGTACATTGCTCCATTCCTGTAATGATGGATTCCACATTTTTGATTCAATTGGGACTTTGATTTTTTCATTTAATCCTGATGTTTCAACTTCCCATTGTGCTCTAACTGGAAATGTTTCACCTGTAAATGGATGTTTGAATGTTATGGGATCTGAAATTATTCCCCAGATATGTCTGCTGTATGTATCTGTTAGTCCCATAATTGGATTCCATGCTCCTTGATAAATTTGCTTTACACCAATTGTTAATTTTTCATCATTAGTTTTTACATTAATTGGTGTGAATCTACTTGGAACTCCAGCTCCTAAATCGTTAATCACTCCTTCCACATTTTGATTTACTACGTATTGATCAACTTTACTTGCCAAAAAAATTCTTACTGATTCATTAACCCCTTCTATCACTGCTTCTTGAATTAACTGTGATCTTTTTTCTGAAGTTTCAAAACCTCCTTTGTAAATTTCTTGAGTTAATTCATCCAATTTTTTATTTTCATAATTCCAATATGATGGATCATTGAAACCTGGCATGTTTGAAAACCATGGTGAATACATCTGACCTAATCCTATTGAATCATATTTTACAAATGCAGAACGCCCCCATCCTTCTGTGTATAAATTCCAATTCATGTCTGCTGGGTTTGATCCATACACTACAACAAATGCCTTATTCAAATCACCATAGTCTTTTTTTACTGTAAATCCTAAATTCTCTAATTCTACTGATAATATTTCACCAATTGATTTTCTAACTGGATCATCGCTTCTAATAAAAATTTTAATCTCTATTTCATTATCTTCTACTTTCCATTTATTATCAATTTTTTCTGCTCCTCTTTCTATCATTGATCTTGAAATAATCTCTTCAGCTAATGTGGGATTATATTTAAAATCAAATGACTCTAATTCTTTAATTATTGTGAGGTATTCTGGATCAGTTGGGCCATAATATGAGATAATTGGAGCCCCATACCCTCCCATTAATTCATTAACAATTAATTTTCTATCTAGTAAATAGTTCAAGGCAAACCTTGCATCCTTATTTGAAAATGGATTAAATTTTTCAGATTCTGCTGGATTTACTAGTAGACTATATGATCCACCTGTGGAATCAAAAACTTTCAATCCTTCTCTTGCTTGATTATTTTCTAACCTGTCTGATGAAATTCGATAATAGTACATGTCAAGATTACCATTTCTGACTTCTTCTAATGCTGTATTTTCATCTAAATATTGAATAAATTTTATTGAATCTACAAAAGTATTTTTCTCTGCAAATGATTCATTATGTGTTATTGCTATAATTGAAAGAGCTAGTATGATTACTAGCATTTTTTTCATATTGTTATTTTCTAATGCTTGTAATAAAACCTATATGATAATTATCTGATTTCTTAATCACCTAAAACCTATATCCATCCTATTATTCAAAAATTATAATTGAAAATTCATCCAAAAATGATTATTGGTTTAAATGGAATTATTCAAGGCGGTGTATCTGTTAAGGATTTTTCTAAAGTAACTCAAATTAATGAGAATGATTCTGAGGATATTTTAAATAATTTTATCAATAATGATATTGGAACTCTAAAAGATAATTTCTATTATTTTGAAGATGGTGATAAATTAAAAATTGCAATTATTTTACTGCAAAATGGATTTCCTTTAGATGAAATTTCGATTGCATTGGATTGGAGAGATTTTGAGGGGTTAACTGCTGAAATTTTATCTTCAAAAAATTTTGCAGTAATTAAAAATCTAATGTTAACAAAACCTAGGATGGAAATTGATGTTGTGGGAATTCGTTTGGGTATTGCAATACTGATTGATTGCAAACACTGGAAGCGATATAATTCCTCATCATTAACATCAGCTGTTCAAAAACAGATTGAAAGGACCAAACAATATGTTACTAAAACTTCTGGTTCTATGGCTGTACCTGTAATTGTGACTCTTTATCAAGATAAAATTAATTTTATTGATAAAGTTCCAATCGTGCCTATTTTTCAATTTTCTTCATTCATTGACGAGTTTTATGGAAATATTGATCAGATGAAAACTATAGAAACAGACTAGTGATGAATAATCC
>Ga0208948_1001347_pt1 | contig 10301 bp, 10 predicted proteins | sample AOAMet11_17_M020_2_FD_188228 | JGI IMG/M metagenome (GOLD analysis project Ga0208948, IMG submission 188228) | Ammonia-oxidizing marine microbial communities from Monterey Bay, California, USA - CAN11_17_M020 (SPAdes) | ecosystem: Environmental > Aquatic > Marine > Intertidal zone | place...
ACCGAATTGCCTCTTCTACTTTCTTCTCTTTAACAGGAAAACCTATTGATTTTCTAAACTCTTTGTATGTTTTCATTATTATCTACTCGGGCCACCATCTGCAATTTTGGAATATGTTCCATTTGTTACATTTGCCAATAAAAATTGATCCGATTCTTTATGAATAACGGTTAATGAAGCTGCAGGCAAAGTAACAGAACCTTGAACTGTTCCATTGGTTCCTCCTTCAGTTCCATCATTTTTAACTACTGAAATAATTGTAATCGCTGATGCGTAAACCGCAACCGCCGTTGCTTTACCCAATCCCAAATTTGTAGCAGTTGTGGCAGTCTTTGCGGCTAATAGTTTCATTGTGTCTCCGTTGTTTCTGGTTCTGGTTCAGCCTGAATCTCTACTTCTGGTTCTTCAACTGGAATTTCTTCTTTGTCCGAAAACATTCTGGCAGAAACTTCTCGTTTTCTGGTTTCCAATCCATCTATTACTTTACTTGTAATTATCTGATCAAATGCATCGTGAACCTGTGTAGGACTACTTTTCATCGAATAATCTATAATATCTACTGTTTTAAAATTTTGTTGAACTTCTTGTTCTGCCATTTTTATCTCCAAAAATTATCTATTAATATTTATAAACTTTTAAAGGTGTAAACCTCTAATATTCTTCTTCTCCACCTTCTTCTTCACCTCCACCCTCTTCTTCTGCTTCTTTTGCCATCAATTCATCTTGTCTCTCAACTTCTGATGCTGTTTGTTTAAGAATATTTGTACGAAACCACTCTTTAGAATAATACTTTCCAACATAATCCTCTGAGTTTCTTGCAAGATCTAAACGCTGAGACATAGTTTCTTGATGTTTAAATTCTGAATAGTAATGATCCTTTTCAAATCTGTAATGAACCTTATCCTTAATCTTAGCCCATTCCGCAGCAGTCATAACATTTTTCAGAATCAACTGTCTTTCCATTATTTCATCAAATAAAATTGAGAATCTTGTCTGCAACTTTTTGATAAATTTACTGAAAAGTAATTCATCTCTTGTAATTTCACTTTCTCTCCCCAAAGAGAATCCCGACTCTGCTTCAAGTCGTGAGACAGGAACATGCATTGCTTTGTATAATTTTCGTTGAAAGTACTCTACATCTTCCAATTGACCAAGATTTTCTCCGCCAGGAAGTGTAGTTATTTCTGTTCCCCGACCACCTTCTCTACGAGGCAACCAGTAGTCTTCCAACATTGATTGGTGTCTGCGATCATCTTTGACCTCACCAGAATCCGAATCGTAAACCAATCGGTTCTTGTAACGTGTCATGATGTCACGGATATATTGTTCTGCTTTTAATTTCGGTAGGTTTCCTACATCAATATAGAAAATTCTGCGTTCTGGTGCTCGTGATATACGATAGATAACAACTGCATCTTCTACCATTCGGAGTTGATTTAATGGTTTGATTGCCTTATGAAGATAAGACATTACTGTATTTTTTTGAGGATTCAATAGACCTGAAGTTGCATATGCAATACTATCACCCGAAATTATAATACCAGAAGAAGATCGACTATGCAATCCGGCCTCATTATAAGTGTACGTAGGAACTATACTTACTTTTGCTTGTTTAGGATCAGTCGTTTTTTCTGTTTTAACTTGTTTGACTTTTTTAACTTTTGTAGCATCCAAACTTCGGAGTTCTATAATACCACGTTTTGGGTCATTTTCATCTATCATAATGTGATAATACAATCTTCCTTCAATGTACCATCTGCGAAAAATATCATGACCATAATTGTTAAAATTCAAAAGATCTAATACAGTATCAAATTCTGTACGAACTTTTTTCTTAATACCGTCTGTGAGATCTGTTTTGTCGAGAACAACTGATACTGAGGGAAGGATATCATCAGCAACAATGGCTTCATTTATAACATTGTCAATTGCAATTTCACAATCAGACATTTGTGACATATCACGATATTTAAGAATAAGTTCTACCTCATTCTTATATTGTCCATCCATATCAAGAGAGTAACCAGCGGCTCCTGCTCCCGATACCATCATGGAACCATCATCACTCTCTGGAAGTGTGAACGCAGGAACATTGGCGTTTGCCAATTCCTGACTTTTTCTTTCAATCTTAAACCCAAATATTTCAAATGCCATAATTTTTTCCTACTGATTTTTTATCCAATTCCTACTATATTTTCTGGTGGAACTGGTAAATTTGATGCTGAAGTAGCTGCACTAACAAACCAACTATCATACATCCAAGTACAAGTAAACTCTTCTATTTCTTGCGATGACCAATCAAGATTGATTGTTGACAATGCAGACGGCCACGCACCCTTAAATATATAAGTACGTAAATCATTCCCAGCTTTACTAAATTGCGTAACCTTCAACGAAGTTTTATACTTTGCTGCATCGCCCTCAGACTTATCATTCGACTGAAATAAATTCTTATCTCTTGTATTTAGGGTGTGATTTGAGATAGATGCCATCCAACTTTCAAGTGAATTTCTAATACCAAAATCTTCATCATTAATAATAGTTGTATCCCATGTATCGAAGGAACGATCACCGGCCACATGTATCGCTTTGCCATGATAAAAAACATCATATGACCCGATTGTACTTGCAGGAATGGTTGTTGCTTTGACTAAAAATTCTGATCTGGTTGGGGGAGCTGTTATTCCACTAGGATATGTGAAATCCACTTTGAACAGAGAGGGACGAGCGCCCCCCTGTTTTAAATTTGATTTGAATTCTGTTACTGAGAATGCCATTCATTATTATTTTTTAAATTAAATTGATTAAGATGCAGAAACTACTGAACCATGTGTCCAATAATCATACGCAAATGTAACAGTATATTCCTGAATTGCATCACTAGACCAATCTACAGGAATTCCTGCTATTTCTGTGGGCCAAAGATAATCAAACTTATACGTTTGCATTACTGCTCCAGAAGTACTTAGTTGTTTTACTGTTGCATCTCCATCAAAAAAACCACCACTAATAAGTTGATCACCATAAGCAGAATTTCTTTCTCCTTCAAACTTTCCACCCAGTATTCTCATCCATTGCATCATTTTATTTCTGGCAGAAAAACTTTCATCGTTGATAACTGTAACTGTCCAGTTATCATATGTTCTAAAACCATTCCACTTATATGCTCTTCCTGCATAATTTACTGCAAGAGGTGCAATATTTGCAGGAGGAATTGATGCAGCCTTGCAAAGAATATTCTCACTCAATGTAAATCCTTGACCTGCAACACCTGTGCCACCATTTATATCTATTTGATACAAAGCGGGACGAGCGCCACCACTTTGTTTCGCCATACTAGATTTGAAAGTTGAAACTGTAAATGCCATTGTTTTATATCCTATCCTTGTGTTGAAAACGTTGTATTTACGGTTCCACCAGTAAACGTATAGTAATTGTATGCCCAAGTAACATCAAATTGTTCTATATCACTTGCAGTATCATAACTTAGTGCAATTTCAGAAATCGCTGTTGGCCAACATTCTTCAAATTGATAAGTCATAGTGCTTGTACCATCTTTTTGATAATGAACTAATTGTGCCGTTCCAGTTCCAAAATCCGCATCTGCCTTACTTTTATTATCAATAGTACCATTAATAAATTCCATCCATTTTTCAATTTCATTTCTAACATTAAATTTTTCAGTATTAATGATGGTAGTGGTCAAATCAGCAAACACTAAATCGCCAGGAATTTTTACAGTCCTACCAAAATATTGTCTTTCTATGGGAGTAAGCGTCAATGGTGGAATTTCAGATACATTACAATACAAGTGTACATCCGAAAGAGAAGCACTAACAGTAGATGGTGCCGCACTTACCTTAAATTCAAATAAACTTGGACGGGCGCCCCCATAAGTGAGCGCCGATGTAAAGGATGTTAGTCCTGTTGTTTGGTCTGCCATTTTTTATTTTCTCCAATTAAACTTATTTTAATTATTTATGTCCAAAATATTAAACAGCACCAACGATTTCAGAAAATTCCACACCACTTCTAACTGCAACAAAGTTGAGTTGGATAAAGTTGATAGCACGTGAAGGTTTGACAAAAATGTCACCCCTAAACGAATTGGAATCTACAACTTGTGGTGTATTATTTGAAGCGTCACAAACAACTGCAAAATCTTGAATTCCACCTCTTCCTTGAATATCACGCAAGAAAGGTTCAACCATCGAAACGAATTGTGAACGTGTAAATTCATCGTTGAATTCAAACAACTGAAAACGAGCTGCATTTGCAATCGCTTTTTCCAGAAGGATGAACAACCTTCGTACATTTATTCTATCAAATGCAGATGGTTTTGTCAGTTGTGTTTTGTCACCAAACAGAAGTGTACCTTCGCCTGGGAATGAAACAACTGGATTGACTTGTGATTGATACAACTTATCACGTTCCGCTTTCTTTGGATTATAAGGAAGTTTTACAACACCTTTAATCTGACCCCTAGTAAATCCGCCAGGAGAAAAGAAAGGATCTCGTTCTGCATCAGTTCTTGCACAAAGTCCGGCAACATCTCCGTTCAGAGGAACATAACGCATTTTGTCGTTATGTTTGTCGAACATTTGTTTCCAACCAGAGTCCATAACTGCGTAAGAAGAGTTCTGATTAACAGTATCACGATATCCAGTTACGGCAGTAGTCGAAGCTGAAGAACTTGCGGTTCCTACAACATCTGATTTTTCTGGTGAAAAGAATGCAATACAATCTTTACGTGATTCTGCAATTTGTCCAATACAATGACGGACAACTGTTGAACCATGTGAACCTGTCATCAGAAGAGAAACATCAGCATCTTCTGCTGATTTCATCAAGTCATATGCACGAATAACATCTGCATCACTTGGTGCAGTACCGGCTGTTCCACTTGTAAAACTTAAAGTTTGAGGTTTTCCAGGCATATAAAATTCATCTGCTTGTTGTGTTCCACTTGCATCAGCGGTTGCACCCCATGCACGAAGCGTCTTAGATCCAGTAGCAGCAGGAGTAGTATAATCTCCACTTGTAACTTCAGAATCAATAATTGGACGCTGTAACCACCACAAAAATTTGGATTTTGAATTGATCCAATTTTTGTAGTAAGTATCTTCACCTTGATCATCTCTTGCACCTTTTGCAACTGAAAGATTTGCGTGTGCTTCTACAACTTCATCAACTGATCCTGTCCATTCCCCATCTTCATCAACAACTGCAATATGAATTTCATCTAATGCCATATTTTTGTCTGCTGCGTGTGTTGAAGTTGTGGGTGGGCCCTCTGGGAAAGCGCCCGCATATTCCCAATCTCTTGTATAAGTTTGAGCAGATGCAGCAGTAAGGAACTTAGTATCAGTTACTATTACAGTTGCAGATGTGATAGTTTTTACCTTTTTGGTTTCACCATTAATAGTAATTTTATCTCCAACTATAAATTGTGAAGAAAATAATGTTCCTGTTCCAGTTACAGTAGTACTATCAGCAGTTACCGCAACAGTTCCCTTCAGATTTGAAGCAATAGTGTGAAAAGCAGATCTCTTTTGGAGTACGGCTGCAGCTCCTGAACTTACATCAGCAGAATCGGATGAACTTGTTGAAGTACAAGTCACCGCAACATTAGAAGTAACTACGCTCACAATGTGCAACCCTGTTTCTCCTGCAATTGAAATAGCATCTCCGACTCTAAGTTCTATACCAAATAAAGTTGCTGTTCCTGTAAGAACACCAGTTGATACTGCCCATGCAACTGTTCCTGTTAGTGTCTTGGAAGGTCTGTCTGCTGGACAAATGGATACTTTGAAAGTATTTCCTAAATCTCCTGCCCATTTTGCAACGAACGGCCCGTTTGCAGCTGTACTATATGCTGTTCCACCTTGTTCATCATCATAAGTGTTGTAATAACTTTCGGATGTTGTAATCTGAACATTAACATATGTTCCAGTATTTGCACAAGCATTCTTTGGTGCAGCCGCATTTGCGACTGTAGTATTTGCAGCACGAACAACGTTCAATGCATTTGAATACGAAAGGAAGTTTGCAGCAGTGAAGAAATGTTCAAAATTATTATCATCTGGTTTTTGGAATGTATCCACCAGATTATCTTCGTCCGTAATCAGTTGAATATCTTCGATTGGGCCCCAGCGGAATCTTCCGGCGAACCCACCAGTGGAGGTTCCTGCACCGACTACTACATTAGTCAGATCAATTTCTGAGGTATTAACGCCTGGACTTACTTGAAAGGCCATCTTTGTTCTCCATATAAAATTTATTGAGTTTCTTTAGAACATTACATTTGTTCTTATGGAATATTTATAAATAACAGTAATTGATGAATAATATTTAGTGTACGATAAACATGAAGTTTCCACAAAAAGCAATAAATCGTTTTAATATAAAAGTTAATAAAACCAATGACTGTCACGTTTGGAATGCAGCCAGACAAAAACAGGGATATGGTATGTTTTCGATTGATGGAAAATCTATGCCCGCACACCGATTTTCATATCTCTTACATAAAGGGAATATTGCTGAAAATATGGTAGTTCATCAAACTTGTGAAAACAATGGTTGTGTCAATCCAGAACATCTTGAACTCCAAACCAAAAGTCAAAATAAAAAAAGTTATGGTTCAGTTCGTGTTAGTAAAGAAATGATTGAGAAAGAAAGTGTTAAATATCTCTTTCGACTCCGCAATCTCCGACCAGAATTAGAAAAAGAAATAGATGCGTTACTTTTGTTGTTGAATACTGAGATAACAAAAGAAGAAGACGATTTTGGTTTTGAATCCGAATCTAAGAAGAATAAAGAATATCTCTAAAAATATTCATACTGATTTTTACCACTGGCCGGTTTCCAAACATTATCATCGCCTGGAATTTGAAATTCATCTGGATCATTACCATCATTAATAATTCCAAAAGGAACCAACTCTTCTTCAATCATCTTCATTTGTTCCGCAAACATTTTTTCTCGTATATCTTGGTCTGTGAGTTCTCTGAAGTATCTCTGTTGCACTAACCAAGAAAACAGGACACATCCCATTACCAGATCATCATGAGATCCATCATCCGCTTCCCATGAAGTGCTTTTTGCAATAAAGGTTGTCAACTCACTAATCGTATCAAAATCTTCAATGAGTAGATTGTTTCTCTCAATCAAATCTTTCAGAGTCGCACATCCGATTCGTTTGACTTGTTTTGTTGTACGAATTCCCATCGAAACGTTCTTGGAAAATCCTCCCCCAATCTGTTGTCCGTTTCTACCATGCATTGTAACCATCATCATGTTTTCGTATTCCATATCGTGATAAAGAATATCGGCCACTTGTTGTCCTATGTCGTTCACCTCTACCAGAACAAACGCTTCGTTGTATTTCTGTGCAGTTGTGAAGATAATATTAGGGTACAACATCGGTGATATGTCATTTTTCCGATACTTTCCAACTTGTCGATATGGTTGTTTTGTAACATCGAATACCGAAAATGCAGAATAATCTAAACCAACACCTCTTGCAACATCACATACCATAACGTAAGTGTGGTTCATTATTGGCTCTTGATAGATATCTAATCCTTCATGTTGATAAATTGGTTGTTTAAACGGCATCGACATAAGTTTTTCAGTTGAGATAAGAGTATTGGAACTTCCCAAGAACGAACATTCAAATTCCTGTTGAAATTGTCGTTCTGAGGTATTCCGTATCGTTTTCTCTTTCCATTCTGCATCTCTGTCTGGAACTTGCGACCAATGAACTGAAATGGGAGAATAGTCATTCTGTTTTTCTTCTGCATCTGTCCATAACTTGTAAAACATATTCATGCCGTTTGGAGTAGAGACAATGAATACTTTGGTGGTTTTACCAGAAGAAATAGTAGGATATACAGAACTGAAAAACTCTTCAGAAATATTAGATGGCACAAAGGCAAATTCATCTAAGAAAATAATATTGAAAGTTCCACCTCGAATAGCAGAACCAGAAGTCGAACTAGCGAGAATTTTTGAGCCGTTTTCCAGCTCAATATTTCCTTTGTTCCATATCAAAATTCCTTGTTGCAACCACTTCGGCATATGTTCGTATGCAAGTTGCAATCTTCCAAGAAGTTCCATTGCAGTTGCTTTTTTGTTTGCAAGGACTGCAACCGAAACATTTTCATTGAAAAGAATGTAGTGGAGAAGGTATGCAAGGATAGTAGTTGACTTACCAGATTGGCGAGCCATCTTACAGATCACAAATCGTTCATTGTGAAATCTGTCTATCATGTCTTTTTGATAATCACGAACATCAAAATCAATCAATCCCTCATCAACCGAAACAATTTTTACATGTTCATGGACAAAATGAAGGGGATCTTGTTGACATCTTATATACTCTCCAACTTGTTCTTCAGAAAAATCTTGAGGAACATATGCGGATTTGAGTAAAGGATTTCCTAAGTAAGTTTTGTGTTCTTGCATAAATTTCCTTTCATTATATTCCTCCACTTCTACATACTGAAGAAGATTGACACAACAAATATTTCATTCCATCCAAAGTAAAATTCAATTCACCTATGATTACATCAAGTATATTTGATGCACCACCTAAAACAACATCTCCGAAAGGGCCTTGTAAAACAAATACTATAACTGCACTTATCATCCCTAAAAGAAAACTCATGTATGACCACTTGAGGAATTTATATTTTCTAAGTGCAAGAACTTTACCTTGTCCATATATGTCACCGGCCATGGCATTATATACAGAATCATCAGTCATCAAAGTTTCTGCATAATCTTCCTTATATTCATCTATTGGAAGATGTGCAAAATGTCCAAAAAATAACGGATTAAAAATTGGAGATTTTCTATCTATATCTCCTGTTACATCTTTTGGATAATCTGTTTTTGGTATGATTGCAAATATTGCAAAGAGTAGTGCAAAAAAACAACCAAATGCAAATGTTAGAAGTGGCCATTTCACCAATTCATTATCAAGATTTGCAATCGCAACAGAAAACACAACAGATGCAACTGTAATCATGATATTTGCTTTTGCATCCGCCATCAAGTTCAATCTCATTTGATTGCCGTGATTGACTCGCAGAATATTATCTACAGCTGTTCTATCTTCTGGTACTTTTGAAAAGTGGTTAATTTTATCCACACTACACCTCCTACTTCAATGGTGGTGCGTATAAAAGTCCTCCATGACTATAGAGTTGATTCAATCCTCGTTGCAATCCTATTGGGGTATCCGGCCCCACATTACGTTCATATATTTCTTTATAATTTCCTACTTGTTTAATTATATCGTAAGACCAAGTTGCGGGCAATCCTAGTTTAGCACCAAGATGTGGGTGATCTTTGCCGTTCTTTTCACCCATAAATCTTTGAATGTTTGGGTCTATGTTGTTCTTGAAGGTGTCAATATTCTTTGAGTTGATACCCATTTCTTCTGCAATGAACAAAACATATACTGTCCATCGAACAATATCTGACCATTTCTGATCGCCATACTTAACAACTGGCCCCAATGGTTCTTTTGAGATAATCTCTGGAAGTATCATGTGACGGGCAGGGTCATTAAAACTTAATCTGTTCGATGCAAGCCCAGACCTATCAGTACCATACATATCACAATCACCCCTTTTATATACGTTCTTTGTTTTTTCGGTGGGTTTTACTGCGACAGGAATATAATTTATTCCATGCAATTCCATGAAATCTGCAATGTTCTTTGCAGCTGTACCACTACCACTAAAACATATCCTTGCACCTTCCATCTGTTTTGCAGATGATACTCCAAGAGTTTTTCTTACAATGAATCCTTGACCATCGTAATAAGTTGTGGGCAGGAATTCCAGTTTCTTTACAACATTCCTTGTGTAAGTAAACGTGGTTGCTGCAGAAAGAATATCTATCGAACCATCTATCAAGAATTCAAATCGTGTCTTTCCATTGACTATAGTGAATTCGATTGCATCTGCATCACCGAACATTGCTGCGGCAACTGCACGACAAATATCAACATCGAACCCTTCCCATCTATCACCATCTTCATTATTCCATATTTCTTGCGAGAAGCCAGGAAACTCATCATTAATTCCACAAATGACATTTCCTCTTTCTATTACACGATTGAATGTTGAACTATACGTTGGATTGTATTCTGATTTTGGTATACCAACTCCAAGTTTTTCTTTCATTGGGTCTTGTCCCTCAGCAGGAGACAATGCCATCATCCAAAAAATCCAAATTAAAGATACAACAATTTTACCTACCATTATCATTGCAATGTCCGATATATTGCT
>Ga0208948_1001352_pt1 | contig 10272 bp, 9 predicted proteins | sample AOAMet11_17_M020_2_FD_188228 | JGI IMG/M metagenome (GOLD analysis project Ga0208948, IMG submission 188228) | Ammonia-oxidizing marine microbial communities from Monterey Bay, California, USA - CAN11_17_M020 (SPAdes) | ecosystem: Environmental > Aquatic > Marine > Intertidal zone | place...
TGAATATTACTATTCGCAAAGGTAATGTGCCTAGATATCGTCACACATAGAAGTGGTCCAGATGGATTAATGGCCTTCGGTTAACGCCTGCCAGCCATCACTTGTCAACGGAGCTTGAAGTAGGTCTATCCCCAGCTGTCTGAGGCTATCGAGGTCGAGTTCATCGTCTGCATAGTATCGTAGAACAATTTTGGTCGTGAGCGACGTCAAACCAAGGATGATTTGTAGTTCTTCTTTAGGGCTGGTGAGGAAATGGGAATCCACTAGGATAGTGTCAACTTCCTCGCCCACTTCTAGCATAGACTCCAATTTTCTCAGCGTCTTGGCCTTCAAAAGGACCTTGTCGTTTCCAATGTCTAGTTTTTCAATGTCATCATTTTCGATGCCGAGCGTCAGTATTTTCGTAGTCATGACCATAAATGTTTTAAATGTTTTAAATGTTTTAAATGTGTGACAGATATCATTTCTCTTTAGAAGGGCTAAGTCATTGACACAGATCAAAGAGAAGCTTGAAGGAATTAGGCAGACTAGTCCCCACTAATGTGAGTCAAGAAAGCGGAGGAAAAGCGATGATCCTTGAACCAGAAGATGCAAAAACAATGAGGAACATCGGGATCAACGTGCTAAGTCTAATCGGCGTGATGGTAATCCTTATCATCGGCTCGCTGATAATAGGCTGATTCAGTAGGTAAGGCGTAGGTTTAACAGTTTTAGGGGTCTTAGCCCACTAACGGGTTTTGGCGATTGCTTCAGGGTGCAGTCACCTTGACTTGGGTTTTGACCCCTTCTGTTGGCCTGACATTCCGACATTCAGTCACCTGTCTAGCTTTCGCTGGTCAACTCATGACCGAAATTCACAACCTTCGCTGTGGGCGATATCACAGAGTTTTCCGAGATCGAGAATCTGTAACTCTTTACCATCAACTTTCAATATTCCATTCTGCTGAAGACGTGTGAAGACTCGGCTGACAGTCTCAACTGCTAGGCCAAGATAGTTACCGATATCAGTTCTCGACATGGGCAGGCGGAAGCTAGTCGGAGACAGCTTTCGTCTTTGATAGCGTTCTGACAGATTTTGCAGAAAAGTCGAGATGCGCTCTTCTGCTGTTTTTTTGCTGAGCAATCTATGGAATTGTTGATCTGTATTAATTTCTTTACTGAAGGTTTTATACATATGAGCTTGCAGATTGTGAATTTTTGCGGACAATTCGGTAACTTGCGTATAGGGCAATTCGCACACAGCAGAAGTTTCAAGTGCTTTTGCGGAACAGACATAGGCATCATTGTGTATGGCATCAAGGCCGAATAGCTCGCCCGGCAGATAAAAACCAATGACCTGTTCTTCACCGTTTTGATCTACGGAGTAGGCTTTAATCGCGCCGGACCTTACTGCATACAAAGAAGTGAATTTTTGGCCATCTTCAAACACATGTTTGTTCCGTTGTACGGCTCTTCCCCTTTGGACTTTTGAATCAACCAGATCGATTTCTTCCGGAGTTAATGATTGTGGAACGCAAATCACGTTTAGGCTACATGCATGGCATGTTACGGTGTGATTTTGAGGTTTATTCATTGTTTAGGCCCAATGGTAGACGAAATAAGTTCATAGTCGTTTGGCAAGTTGTTATTCAAGCATCGAGCAGATCATCCAATGTGATATCTCGCGAGTATAAACAGTAAATTAAATAAGGTTGGTCTCGAAATATATGTCATCAAATGTAGTCAAAGGCAATCAATCCAATTCCCCAATCATTATATGGTTAATCATGGTATGTTCAATGGTCGTGCTGATGATAGTTGTTGGTGGAATAACCCGATTAACGGGAAGCGGCCTTTCCATGGTCGATTGGCGTCCAATTATGGGTGTGCTGCCGCCAATTTCTGAGGTTGAGTGGAACACCGTATTTCTAGCCTATCAACAGTTTCCCGAGTACCAGCAAATAAACAAAAACATAACGTTGGAAGAATTTAAGGGCATCTTTTATTGGGAATACGGTCATCGGGTGCTCGGTCGACTGATTGGGCTGGTGTTTTTTCTGCCGTTTCTAGCGTTTGTTGTCATGGGTAAGGTCAGAGGTTCACTGGCGATAAAACTGTCGATTGGGCTTGTCCTCGGTGGCCTCCAGGGGTTGATGGGTTGGTATATGGTCATGAGTGGCCTAGTAGATATTCCTCGGGTGAGTCACTACAGGCTAGCGGCACATTTGCTTCTCGCCATGCTGATACTCTGTTACCTATGCTGGTTAATTTTTGAGCTACGGGAAAAGCAGTCTCGGGTCTTCTGCTCCCCGTTATTCTCAAAGCTGGTTTACGGGCTTGCGGGAGCCTCTGTCCTCCAAATTTTATATGGTGCTTTTACAGCAGGAAGTCGAGCAGGCTATGGGTACAACACGTATCCATTGATGAATGAGAGTTGGATCGCTGAAGCTGTTTTTTATCTCGACCCGTGGTGGTTAAATCTATTTGAAAATACGGCGACAATTCAGTTTATGCATCGATGGTTGGGTGCCCTCGTGCTTCTGCTGGCGCTGGCGGTGTTGTTTGTTTCATACCTCGACGATGCGCTTAAAGATCTTCGAAAATATACAATGACCTTGATGGTAGTGATATCAGCGCAATTCTTGCTTGGCGTGTTTACGTTGGTACAAGTAGTGCCCATTGGTCTCGCTAGTATGCATCAGTTTGGCGCATGCGTTTTACTCATTGCCTTAGTCAGAACTTTATATATCGTGAAGACGTCCAGATGATAGGAAATGGTTTGGAGTGAAAATTTGCCTCGGTCAAATAAACACCACCCCCGGTGATTTTGCCGGTAATCTTGCGGCACTCAAAAAAGGTGTTGATGTCGCCAGCAGCGAGCAGTGTGATCTCGTTGTCTTTCCCGAACTGAGTATCCCGGGATACTTGAGTCAGGATCTGCTGTATCGACCAGGGTTTGTCGATAGAAATTTGGCTGTGCTTGATGAGCTTCGAAAATACACTAGGCAGCATTGCGAGGGTTTACATGTCGTTTGTGGTTATGTGACCCGAAATGATGGTGTGGGAAAACCATTTTACAATGTCGCCGGCGTTCTTCGCGAAGGTAACCTCGTCGGGGAATACCGCAAGCAACTTCTACCATTTTACGACGTATTTGATGAACTCAGATACTTTGAGCCGGGACGTGATCTTTTAACCTTCGAAGTGCTCGGACAAAAAGTTGGTCTGTCTATATGTGAAGATTTGTGGAACGACAAAGGTTCGGATGGTTATAACTATGAGAATAACCCATTCGAACAATACCGGGCCTTGGACGTCGATGTGGTGCTTTCCTTAAATAGTTCTCCATTTGTCCATGACAAGCCCTGGAATCGTCTGAAGAATATCGCGCCGGGCACGAAACGCCTATCTGGAGGGACAGGAAACAAAGATTTGACGCTTGTTTATGTCAACCAGCGCGGAGGGCAGGACGAGTTAGTGTTCGACGGTCAAAGTTTTATCGTGAGTGGCGGAGACTTGTTGCACGTCAGTGAAGTCATTGCTGAAGATTCATATGACGTAGTAGATATATCAAATAGCCAACCAGTGATAGCAGATGTCGCTAATCCGGAGAACAAAGCTGACGTTAAAAATCGTGCGCCCCAACTTAAAGACGTGCTAGTACTCGGGTTGAGGGACTATACGCAAAAATCAGGGTTTGATCAGCTGGTACTGGCCTCAAGTGGCGGTGTAGACAGTGCTGTTGTTTGCATGTTGGCATGTGAAGCCGTCGGGTCAGAGAATGTTCATGCTATTCGTATGCCCTCAATTTATAGCAGTGATCATGCAGCAGCCGATGCAATTGAGTTGCACAAGAATTTAGGCTGCTGGGATTATGAGGTGGGTGTCGACCACGAATCAATGGTCAGGATGTTGCACAGTCGTTATGAGCAATATACTGGTGACGAGCGTAATCTTGTCGCAAGGAAAGTTGCCAATAATGGGTACGCAAGTGTAGCTGACGAAAACATACAGGCTCGGATAAGAGATCTGTATTTAATGCACTTCAGTAACGCCTATGGGGCGATGCCTCTATCGACGGGCAATAAAACCGAGGCGGCTTGTGGATACTACACCCACTTTGATATGAATTTTAGCTTCGCGCCAATTAAGGATATTTACAAGTTTCAGGTTTTTGATCTGGCCCAATCTAGCGAACTCATTCCGGACAATATATGGCAAAAACCTCCGAGCGCGGAACTTGCACCGGACCAGACCGACGAGGCTTCGTTACTCTCTTATGCTGTACTTGATCCTATTGTGCAGTCTCATATCGAAGATCAGCTGTGTGAGTATGATGAGTTTACCGATTGGGTTGCCGAAATGGCGTCTATCGGCGAGAGAGTTTCAAGTGATCCTAGTTTCCTACTTAACTGGATTGACAGAAAGGATGCCAGAGCATCTTACCAGCGAATCATTAGTCTGATTGGAAAAATGGAATACAAGCGTCGGCAAACCTGCCCGGGAACCAAGGTTAGTAAAGTCGCGTTCGGCATTGGTCGTAGATTGCCAATTGTCGAGAAGTGGTCCTAACGAGTTTAAAGCCTAGGCAGAAAACGCCGGTGGGACGCAAGGCAACCTTGCTTACCCTTATAACGAGCATCGGGCCCTCCACCAGCATCGAATAATCCCACACAACAAGAACTAAGCGGAAATAGTATGGTTCATCAAACGTGCCAGCTAACAGCGTAGAGTTAAGACCATTTCTGCGCTGAATCAGGGTTCTTGGTGAAATACACAAGGCAAAGCACCTTCGCTAACGCTGAAATCTCTTGGTCGTTTGAATGCTAAGCATGATCTGCCTAAGATACGTCTGATGGGTGATAAATACCCATTGGCAGTTAAAAAACTACGAAAACCCTCTTGTAGAAGGCGTTTTTTGTCGGGATACCAAACAACGTTATGGATTAGTTGATTCAGTAATGAAGTCCGTGACCTTTAATTATGCGATAAGGATTAAGAAACAATGGCAAAAAATGCATTTTATGCGCAATCAGGTGGTGTGACGGCTGTGATCAACGCCAGCGCTTGTGGTGTGATACAAGCAGCGAAGCGTACACGTGCGATCGGTAAGGTTTTTGCTGGCAAAAATGGCATTATCGGAGCGCTGAAGGAGGAATTGATCGATACATCGAAAGAGTCTGCGAAAGATATTGCTGCGCTTAAATACACGCCCTCGGGCGCATTCGGCTCTTGTCGTTATAAATTAAAATCTGTTGAAGATAATCGCGCGGAATACGAGCGCATCCTAGAGGTATTTAAGGCGCACAATATTGGGTATTTTTTCTACAACGGCGGGGGTGACTCTCAGGATACGGCGAACAAACTGGCACAACTGAGCCAGGCGACGGGTGCTGACTTAACCTGTATTGGTATTCCTAAAACAGTCGACAATGATCTACCGCTCACTGATTGCTGTCCAGGATTCGGATCAGTGGCCAAATACGTCGCGATATCAACGCTCGAGGCAGGGCTTGATGTCGCCTCGATGGCGGAGTCCTCGACGAAGGTTTTTGTGCTGGAAGTCATGGGCAGACATGCGGGCTGGATTGCAGCGGCGGGAGGTCTTGCCGGTAACGGGCGAGGCCAACCTCCGCATATTATTTTGTTCCCTGAAATCGAATTTGATCGAAAAGCATTTCTCAGAAAAGTCAAAGAAACGGTTAACAAGGTCGGCTATTGTGTTGTGGTCGCATCGGAAGGGGCGCGATATAAAGACGGTCGGTTTGTTGCCGATGCAGGTATGAAAGACGCCTTTGGTCATACTCAATTGGGTGGTGTCGCGCCGACGCTGGTCGATATGATTAAGGATTCACATGGTTATAAGTGCCATTGGTCCGTAGCGGATTATCTCCAAAGAGCGGCCAGACATATAGCGTCGGCAACCGACGTTGAACAGGCCTATGCGGTTGGGCAGGCAGCGGTAGAATTTGCTGCAGCAGGAAAAAATGCAGTGATGCCGACCATTGTCAGAGGTAAAAAGTCGAAATACACCTGGAGTATTGGTGAGGCGCCTTTATCCAAAGTAGCGAACGTAGAACGGATGATGCCAAGGAGTTATATCTCCAAAGATGGATATGGCATCACTGCGAAAGCGAGAAGTTACCTTCAACCGCTGATATCCGGCGAGGATCATCCCGTTTACAAAGATGGCATGCCTCAGTATGTTCGGCTTAAGAACCTATTGGTGAGGAAAAAGCTGAAGGCTTTTAATGTGGATTAGGCAAACAAAATTATTTGTGTCACGGCGAAGTTCGCAAAATGATGTGCGGTTGCTACCACCGCCATAATAATCTGCAGGCAGTGATAAAAACTAAGAACGCCCGCTAAGCGTGGCAATGATTTTGAGTGCATCATGCAAGGCCGCGGCATCGTGCGTTCTGATGTAGTCTGCACCATTCATTGCGGCGAATATCTCGGCAGCCAAAGTGGCAGCACCCGATTCATTAGCATTTTTCATCGATATCTTTCTTAGAAAAGATTTACGAGATACCGAGATGAGTAGTGGCAAGTCAAATCGGTCTCGAATGAGTGCCAAGTTTTGAAGCACTTTAACCGAGGATGCTTCGTTTTCTCCGAGAAAGAACCCCATGCCAGGGTCGAGAATGATGCGGTCTTTTGAAATCCCTGCTTTCAGTAGCGCCGCTAATCGCTCGTCAAAGAAGCGCGAAATTTCATCTAATATATGATTCGGATCAGACTGAATTCGAGTCGCGATGCCTTTTCTTTGAATCGAGTGCATTAAAAAGAGCTGGCAACCGGATGCCTTAAGTTCGGGATAGATTTCAGGATTGGCGAATCCCTCAATATCATTCAGGTAGTCAACGTTTGAGGTCATGGCCCATCGCTGTGTTGCCGGTTGAAAAGAGTCTATTGAAATCTCCGCGCCAGTGGCCTCTAGCGGAGAGACTAGCGGCCTCAATCGTTCGATCTCTGTTTCTGCAGTTACATGTTTTGCGTCAGGATTGCTGGATGCTGGTCCCAGGTCAATGATATCTGCCCCGCTTTTTATTAATGCAAGCGCATGGTCGATGGCAGCTTGAGTCTCGAGATATCTGCCACCGTCAGAAAATGAATCTTCTGTGATGTTCACAATTCCGAGAATTTTTGGGTAACCAGAAGTGAGCATGTAGATCTATCCTTCAGTGTTAATCAGGCAAGGCGCGTATGGGATCTCAGTCGCTGTAAATCCGATGTCTACGTCGTCATATTCCAAAACGTCGATTGTATCCGATGATGAGGCATGATGGTGCTTCTTACCTGAAAGGACTGCCACAAAAGTTTGAGGTTCAGGTGGTTTCGACTAAACAAGATGCGATCTGGTTATCTCTCGGCCGGTCATTTGTGCTTGGAAGCGGAGGTGTTGCTGCGATGTGCTTGGCAATTATGATATTGCGTGCCAGTGAAGGCCTGTTGTCATACGAGTGCCAATTGGTCGAATGCTGATGAATAGTGCTGTGAGTTATAAGTCGATAATAAAATAGTATTTTTGAATCCTGTCGATTTCCCGTAGGCTGCCCATCCTTTGGCGGTAAGCTAAAAGACACTCGGGTGGCTGACCTCTGTTTTTCGCCAACCTGGTGAGCATTCAAAGACTTATCACTTTGGTAATAGTTTTTCTTAAGTGCTTTCAAAATAATGAGTTTGTTTTGAATTTTCCATTTTATGAAATTTATTTGTTAATGAACGGGAACAGAATAAATGTACCAATATAGTCCTGAGGACCAATGCCTGGTCAATGAGCGTGTTGCGCAGTTTCGCGATCAGACAGAAAGGTTTCTGGCGGGCACTTTGAGCGAAGACGAATTTCGCCCGCTTCGGTTGATGAATGGTCTTTACATACAACGGCACGCCCCAATGTTGCGGGTTGCTGTTCCCTATGGGTTGCTCAGTTCAGAGCAGATGCGAATGTTGGCCCATATCTCTCGTAAGTATGATCGGCGCTACGGACACCTGACGACCAGACAGAACATGCAATTTAATTGGTTAGCATTAAAGGATGTTCCGGATGTGCTAGCTGATTTAGCGACGGTAGAGATGCACTCAATCCAAACGAGCGGGAATTGCATCCGCAACACGTCTTCTGATCAGTTGGCAGGTGTTGCAAAGGACGAACTTGAAGATCCTCGTCCCTACTGTGAAATGATCAGGCAATGGTCTACGTTGCACCCAGAATTTTCTTTTCTGCCTCGAAAATTTAAAATTGCGGTCTCAGGGTCAGAAAACGATCGGGCTGCGACCCAGGTGCATGATATTGGAATACAGCTGGTCGAGCATGCGGAAACCAAACAGGTGGGTTTCAAAATTCTGGTCGGTGGTGGACTGGGCAGAACCCCGGTTATCGGCAAAGTAATAAAAGACTATTTGCCGAAGAAATACCTGCTCTCTTACTTGGAAGCGATCCTGCGGGTCTACAATTTGGCAGGTCGTCGGGACAACAAATACAAGGCGCGAATTAAAATACTGGTGAACAGCCTTGGGATCGAAGAATTCACCCGACTAGTTGAAGAAGAGTGGCTTCACCTACGTGAAGGTAGCTTGATGATTGAAGATGCAAGCATTAATGAAATGCAGAAGTATTTTCAGCCCTTTGACTATGCAAAATACCGCGACGAATCATCAGCAAGTAGCCTGGGCGAAAAACTTGAAGCTAGCCCAGCTTTTGCTATTTGGTATCGTCAGAATACGCAGGAGCATAAAGTTCCGGGATATCGTGTGGTAACCATATCTGTGAAAGCACCAGAAGAAGCCCCAGGAGATCTGACAGACGCGCAGATGGATGGTGTTGCCCAACTGGCCGACGATTACAGCTTTAGTCGCATGAGAGTGACCCACGAGCAAAACCTAGTGCTGGCAGATGTGCCTGAACATAAGCTTCATGCGCTCTGGAAGGGGCTTTTAAGTTTCGATCTTGCAACGCCAAATGTCGGCACCCTAACGGATATGATCTGCTGTCCTGGTCTTGACTTTTGTAGTCTTGCCAATGCGAGTTCAATTCCTATAGCAAGGCAAATCAATGATCAATTCGATGATCTTGACTATCTCTATGATATTGGAGAAATCAAGGTAAAGATGTCCGGTTGCATGAATGCTTGTGGGCATCACCACGTCGGTCATATCGGCATCCTTGGCGTCGATAAAAAAGGTGAAGAGTGGTACCAAATTACGATTGGTGGTTCTGCCGAGGAAGACGCTGCCCTTGGAAAAATCATCGGCCCTTCTGTGGCTAAAGAAAATGTTGCTGAGACCATTGCTACATTGCTAACGACCTATGTCGATCTGAGAGAGGAGCAAGAAACGTTTCTTCAATCGGTTAGACGTCTTGGTGTGGCGCCATTTAAGGAGGCGGTTTATGGGTAAGACGATCATAAAAGACGATAGGCTGGTTGAGGATTTCTGGTTGCTGGACCTGGCTGCCGAAGGCGCAGACACTGCCGGTGAATCAGCGGCAAAAAATCGGGTAGTTTCGCTCGAACAATGGCAGCAGAATCGAGAGCTGCTTTTGGCAAGTAGTGGGCCTAGGGGCGTGGCAATAAGCAACGACGATGATGTGCTGGAGCTCGCTGACGATGTCGCTCACCTCGATTTGATCTGTGTTCAATTTCCGGCCGCTGGAGATGGGAGAGGCTATAGTCAGGCAAAGTTGTTGAGAGACAGGTTAGGTTTTAAAAACGAGATTCGCGCGATCGGGGAAGTGCTCACTGATCAGCTGTTCTTGATGCGCAGATCAGGGATAAATGCGTTTGATTTACAGGCAGATCAGGATCCTGAAGCATCGTTGGCACGATTGCGTCCATTTTCTGTTTCCTATCAATAAGCCATGTGGATTTAAAGGTTGGACTACTACCCGATATATTTAAAGTTAACCGGAAAACCTTGCGTTGTTGTTGGCGGAGGTAATGTCGCCACAAGAAAAATCGCAACCCTGATAGACGCCGGGGCGAGTGTGTCGGTTGTCTCTTTGTCAATCAGCTCGGAAATAGCCGGTTGGATAGATACTGGTGCAATTACATCTTACCGGCAAGGTGAATACCAGGCGTCTGATCTCAGTGGCCAGCTGCTTGTCATCGCTGCAACCCCTTCATCTATCGTCAACCAACAAGTATTTGATGATGCCGAGCAAGTTGGCGTACTTGCTAATGTTGTTGATACCCCCGAACTCTGTCGATTTATTCTGCCAAGCATTGTAGATCGATCACCGTTGATGATTGCCATTTCTTCAGGCGGTGCTGCGCCGGTGCTTGCGAGAATGGC
>Ga0208948_1001355_pt1 | contig 10264 bp, 8 predicted proteins | sample AOAMet11_17_M020_2_FD_188228 | JGI IMG/M metagenome (GOLD analysis project Ga0208948, IMG submission 188228) | Ammonia-oxidizing marine microbial communities from Monterey Bay, California, USA - CAN11_17_M020 (SPAdes) | ecosystem: Environmental > Aquatic > Marine > Intertidal zone | place...
TGAAAAAAGGCCTGTTGAGACTTCAAAAATTGAAATGGCCATTCAAAAAATTCAAAGAAAATTGATGGCGCAAAATGATAGAGAGGTTCCTTCTTCGATGCTAGGTGAGTGGGTTATGGAGGAGCTTAGAGCGCTTGATGAAGTAGCCTATATTCGTTTTGCCTCTGTTTATAGGCAGTTCCAAGATATCGAAGAATTCAAGAGTGAAATTGACAAGTTAATCAATAAGTAATCTTATGGCTAAGACAAAAGTAGAGTTTGTATGCCGAGAGTGTGGGGCGTCTCACCACCAATGGGCTGGCCAGTGTTTAGACTGCAAAGAATGGAACACACTTGAAGAAATTGTCATATCGCAAGCAACATCATCCAAGCCAGAGAGCTTAAAGGACCTTCCAGCTTCAAAAGTTCAAAATCTAACTGAGATTAAAGCACAAAATAAAGATCGCCTTTCAACTGGCCTATCGGAGTTAGATCGAACACTTGGTGGTGGTCTTGTTGATGGATCAGTAGTTCTGATAGGGGGTGACCCTGGAATTGGCAAATCTACTCTAATTCTTCAAGCTTTGGCTAAACTCAATAGTGACAATACAACTTTGTATGTCAGTGGAGAGGAGTCTGCTGAGCAGGTTAGTGAAAGGGCAATTAGACTTGGTATTAAGGAGGATATTCTTTTTATAGGTGAAACTCACTTAGAGAAAATAATCAAGCTGTCTAAAGACGTAAAACCAAAAGTGATTGTTATTGACTCTATTCAAACGATGGTGACTGATCTTTCAGCATCAGCGCCTGGATCTGTAACTCAGGTCAGAGACTGCGCAGCTCAGCTTACTCAGTTCGCTAAGCAAACTAATACTATTTTATTGATGATTGGCCATGTAACAAAGGGTGGAGCGCTTGCGGGACCAAGAATTCTTGAACATATGGTGGATGCAGTCCTATATTTTGAGGGGGATGCTGGGGGTCGTTATCGAATTATTCGGGCTGTAAAAAATCGCTTTGGTGCTGTGAATGAGATAAGCGTATTCGCGATGGGTGAAAAGGGGCTTCAACAAGTCAGTAATCCATCCTCTATATTCCTTTCTAATCAAGAGAATCCTTCATCTGGATCAATGGTCATGGTTACTAGAGAAGCCACCAGACCGCTTTTGGTCGAAATACAAGCACTGGTTGATCAATCGAATGGAACACCAAAAAGAGTCAGCGTAGGGCTAGATCAGAATCGACTCGCTCTTCAGCTTGCTATTCTTCATAAACATTCAGGAATTGCAACGTTTGATCAGGATGTTTTTATCAATGTAGTTGGCGGCATTAAAGTGAGCGAAACTGCATCAGATTTAGTTGTGATGCTCTCTATTGTCTCAAGTCTTAGAGATAAAGTAATCCCAAGTAAATGGATTGCGTTTGGCGAGGTTGGATTAACTGGTGAAGTAAGGCCAGTATATAATGCTCAGGAAAGGCTATCTGAGGCTCAAAAGCAAGGATTTGAGCTGGCTATTATCCCAAAAGGGAATGAACCCAAAAAGCCCATAAAAGGTATGCAAGTGATTCCAGTTGGGTATTTATATCAAGCGATTCAATATCTTTTAGAAAATAGCTAATTAACTATAAGTCAATCCCTTTTTGAGCTCTAATATTAGCTCTAAAAGCGTGTTTTATATCTTCAACCTCGCTAACAGTGTCCGAAGCATTAATTAAACCTTTACTGGCAGCTCTTCCGGTTATAACGACATGTTGATTATCAGGTCTGTTTGATAGTGTATTCAAAATTTCAGCTTCATCAAGATAGTTGTAATTGATCATGTAAGTAATTTCATCTAAAACAACTACAGAAATCTTAGAGTCAGAAAGAAATTTTTTTGCCTCAAGCCAGGTTTCCATGGCTCTTTTCTTATCCAGTTCTTGATCTTGAGTGTTCCATGTAAAACCACTTTCCATATGAGCAGAAAGAATATTTGGGTGATTATCTAAAAAAAGATCTTCTCCTGTCTGCTGCTCACCCTTTAAAAAGCGAACAAGACCAACCTTCATGTTATATCCAAGAGCTCTACAAATCATACCCATAGCTGAAGATGACTTCCCCTTACCATTGCCAGTCAAAAGAACAATGATTCCAGTATCAATATTAGCTTCATCAATACGGGAATCAATATATTCTTTTTTACGCTGCATGCGCTTTTTATAGCTAGTTTCACTCATCTAATTAAGCCTTCATAGTGCATTAAAATTTGTATGTAAGTCCTGCTTTAATATTTCTAGTCGAGTTACCTGGGTATATAACATCATCTCTCAAACGCGTTCCATAGCTATTTTCAAATAAATTTTCAACATCAAAAGAAAAGCTTAGGTCATCGTTGGGGTTGTAAGAAAAGTTAAAGTTTGTTGAATTATATTCCGGCTGTTTTTTTGTAAATATATTTGCATAATCCTCTTCTGCAAAAGCTTCACTACGATATTTTTGAGTCAGTGTCATATTAGTCTTATTGCTCAAGCTATATATAACAGAAGCTGAAATATTATGCTTTGAGGTCATTGGATTTGTTTTTCCATTTAATGCACCTGCGCCTTTATCATCCGAATCTATCTTAGCAATTGTATAAGCGTAATTAAGGCCAGTAGACCATTTTGGACTAAAAACATATTTATTCTGAAGCTCTAGACCTTGCTTATGAGATTTATCAAGATTTAGATTATCACCATATAGCCCACAATCTGATGCTGCATTTGACTTACATAAAAACATTTCGTCTTTAATATTTGAGCGATATAAGGTTAACTTAGTCTTGGAATTATCAGTTAGATGGTTTAGTCCAATATTGAAGGTTCTGCTTTTAGATGGGCGGACAAACCCGTTGAATACTTGACCGGTAGCAGGCCATGTAGCAGAAATAAAGAATCGATCAATTAAAGGGGCTTGAAAGGCATGGTTATAATTCGTAAATATAGTGGTATTAGGACTCAAAGAGGTATTAATACCAATATCAAACGCATTTAAATCATATTCGCCAGACAATGCAGTGCCAGACTCAGGGCTGTACTTATAATCTACTTTTTCCGAGCGAGCACCAACGGTAAATACTGAATCATTTCTGAAATATTGAAGCTGAGAAAATACACCTAAGTTTTCCTTTGAAGTTGTATTACGAGAGCTAACACTGGTTGATTCAACTGTTCTCTTCCCATCAAATATATTTACACCACTATCAATTTTTATATCTCCATTTGTATATGTTAATAGGTAGTCATTGCTCTTATAATCATACTTGTAGTTATCAACAGTTGCTCCTGAGTAAGAGTAAAAATTTCTACTTTCTTTATCAATAGCTGATCTATTTGTTGTGAATTCAAAATTTTCACCCCAGTTACGTTTTACTTTGAAGTTAGTTGTACTTGACTCAGCATCACGGTAGGTGTATCTGCTTCCAGATCCACTTCCAGTTGGGTCAGCTTCAAATTGTGCATCACTAAGGTAGTTTGGATATCTAATGTCAGAATTAGTTCTATAAAGGTCTAGTGATATTTCTGTCCCACCATCAGTAGTATAGGTGCCACCAATACTTGATTTAGTTTGTTTGCCTTTATCTTTAACTCCTCCAGTAGCGGCTTTATGAAAGCCATCATGCTTGGAGTTATCTAAAGAAATATTTAAGTCAATTTTTTCATCATTAATACCAACAGATGCAGAGGTTTGAGAGACGCCATAATTTCCTGAGGTTGTTGATATTTTAGTCTGTATATTCTTTTTTGTATAAAAATGAATAGCACCTGCCATCGCGCTATCACCATAAATTACTGACCCACTTCCTTTAGTAATTTCGACTCTTTCAATATCATTGATGTTAACTCCAGCAATTTCTGGGCCACTAGTATCAATATTATTGAGTCTTCTGCCGTTTAAAGTAACAACAAGATTATGAGAACCAATAGTTAAACCATAACCACGAGCGGAGATTTTTTTAGAAAATCTATTTCCAGACGATGGAGCAAGTGATAGCGAGGTGTTTTGTGATAAAAAATCATAGATATTGGTTGCATTTGAATTTTTAATATCATCTTGCGTATAAACCTCTGATGAAAATGGAGCAAAAGTATCCACTTCATTAAAGTAATTTGAAGATAACTCTGTAGGATTTAAAGTAATTTTGATTGGACCGATTACAGCGTTTGAAGGTTGCGATAAAACAAGTGCTGAAAAAGAGACAGCAAGAAATATTTTTTTATTAAACATTATGACCCCTTATAAATAGAAATTTAAAGAGGGATTGAGAGATAAAGAGTCAATCAATTATGAATCCTTAACTCACCACCCATCGTAGTATTAAGTAAATCAATTTGACACGTATCGGACTAATCTAGAAGAAACACCGTTGCGAGGGCAGCGTTGGAATCACACCAACTTCCGTCGTCAAATTTAGTCAGATTATATCTTTTTTTAAAAAATGCGCAATAGTTTAATTACTAAAGTTTTTTTTATTCATATACATAATAATAACAATGCTTTTAAGTGGATTAAGTCTTAGGTAAAATACACCCAAAACATTCAACTAAAGCTTTACTAATGAAAAGTAGGTCGCTTCAAAATTTAAGGTCAGAAATTGATGAACTGGATCAAAAGATTCAGCTCCTTATTTCTGAGCGTGCAGACCTTGCTGCAGAGGTTGCACTAGTTAAGCAAGAATCAAATACTCAAACTGCTTTCTATCGTCCTGAGAGAGAGGCTGAAGTTCTCAGTAAAGTGATTGAAAGAAACAAAAGTCTTCTTAAGGACAAAGATATTGCTCTCATTTTTAGAGAGATTATGTCGGCATGCCTTGCACTTGAGCAGCCACTAAAAATCGCTTTTCTAGGTCCTGAGGGTACGTTTACTCAAGAAGCAGCACTCAAACACTTTGGTCATGGCGTTTCTCCGCTTGACTGTGGAACAGTGGATGAGATTTTTCATCAAGTTGAAACTGATAATGCACAATACGGCGTTGTTCCTATTGAAAACTCCTCAAATGGTGTCATTGGAACGTCTCTTGATATGCTTTATAGTCATGACTTAAATATTTGTGGAGAGGTTGAAATTGCTGTTGCTCATCACCTTATGATGCAGGATCAATCTCAAGAAATTAAGGTAATTTATGCGCACCAACAAGCACTTGATCAGTGCCATAGATGGCTAGCTAACCATTATCCAAATACAGAGTTAAGGCCAGTAGCTTCAAATGCTTTAGGTGCTAGAATGGTTAAAGATGAGCCTAATGCTGCTGCCATTGCCTCAAAGGTTGCTTTAAACATTTATGGCCTTCAAAGAGTAGCTAAAAATATCGAAGATAATGCTGGAAATGTTACTCGCTTCATAGTTATTGGAAAGGATGAAGTGCCAATGGGAATGAATGACAAAACCTCACTATTGGTTGTGACAAAGCACGAATCTGGTGCTCTTTTTGATCTATTGGAGCCTTTTAAAGATAACAACATTAATATGCTCCAGTTAGCAAGACACCCCATACCTGGAGTAAAGTGGGAATATTTGTTTTTTATTGATATAGAAGGGCATCAAAATAATGATAATGTTAAAGATGCTATCTCCAAGATCAAATCTAAAGTCTCTAAGTTGGAAATTCTTGGCTCATACCCAATAGCAGTCTTATGAACGCCTGTGAATCAATCCTTGGCTTGAGTCCATATCAAGGAGGAAAGCCAATTGAAGAGCTTGCGAGAGAGCTTGGCTTAACTAAAATTTCTAAGCTTGCCTCCAATGAGAATCCTTTAGGGATTAGCATTAAGGTTAAAAAGGCAATTAATGACTCACTTTCGAGTATCAATCGTTACCCAGATGGTAATTGCTTCGAACTTAAAAAGGCTATCGCAACCAAACATAATGTGACCTCTGAGATGATCTCATTGGGTAATGGGTCGAATGAGCTATTAGAGTTAATCGCAAGGGTTTTTGTCTCAAAACAAACTGATGAAGTTATTTTTTCACAGTATGCATTTGTTGTTTATCCACTTGTCACTCAGGCTTTAGGGGCAACTGCTGTTGTCTCACCTGCAAAAAACTTTGGCCACGACTTAGATTCAATGCTGAGTATGATTACAACGAATACTAAACTTATTTTTGTTGCTAATCCTAATAACCCAACTGGCACACTTCTTACTGATAAAGAGGTTTATAACTTTTTAAAACAAGTTCCTGAAGGCATTCCAGTGGTTCTTGATCAAGCCTATTTTGAATATTTAAATATTGATGACTCTGCCATTCAATGGCTGAGTGAATTTAGCAACCTTATCATTACTCGTACTTTCTCTAAGGCATATGGACTAGCTGGTCTTCGAGTTGGATATTCACTTTGTAGTCCTCTAATTGCTGATTTCATTAATCGCGTCAGAGAGCCATTCAATGTGAACTTCACGGCACAAGTTGCGGCTATTGCTGCCTTGAAAGATGATGACTACTTGTCAGAATCTATCAAGGTCAATTCTGATGGATACGAGCAGTTGGTCGAATGTTTTAAATCGCTTCATTTAAACTTTATACCATCGCATGCAAATTTTATTGCTGTTGAGTTTGATGATGCAATGGACATATATAACGCTCTTCTTAAAGAAGGAGTCATTGTTAGGCCTGTTGAGATGAGTGGATATCTTAGAATTTCAATTGGCACTTTCGAAGAAAATGCACATCTCATAGCTGCTCTTAATAAAATCTTATGCTAAATAAAATTACAATCATTGGTGTGGGACTTATTGGAGGCTCTCTTGCAAAAGCCATAAAGGCTAACAAATTAGCTAATATAGTATGCGGGTATGGTAGAGATCAATCTCGACTAGAGAAGGCTAAAAAAGGCAATATCATTGATGAGCTATCAACTGATATGGCTGAGGCAATTAAAGATGCTGATATCGTTGTTATTGCTACTCCAGTTGGAACTTTTAAGCAAATTCTTAAAGAAATAGAGCCATTCATCTCTGATCAAGTTATTATTACTGATGTTGGAAGCACTAAAACCAATATCATAAAAATTGTGAACGAAGTTTTAGCTAAAAAATCTAAATACTTTGTACCTGCACACCCCATAGCTGGAAAGGAAAAGAGTGGCTTTGAGGTCAGCGTTCCGGATCTATTTGAAGACAAGAAAGTCATCATTACCCCTTTAGAGAATAATGCGCCTGAGTCCACTAAAATCATTCACGACATGTGGAGTGCGGTTGGTGCTGATGTAGACTTTATGAGTCCTGAGTCTCACGATGAGCTACTTGGTATGACCTCCCACTTACCCCATATGCTTGCTTTCTCTCTTGTCAATTATCTAGTGAGTCAAAACCCAACGGCTTCAATTTATGCAGGTGGAGGATTTAAAGACTTCTCAAGGATTGCCTCTGGCGATGCTGTCATGTGGAGAGATATTTGCCTACAAAACAAAGATCAAATCACTGATCATATAAATGGCTATCAAGCAACTCTTAGTGAGCTTAAAGATGCTATCAATAGCGATAACAGTGAAAAACTTGAGCTGCTATTCAGGACTGCGAAAAATACAAGAGATTCATGGGTAGGTTAAGATAATCGATGGCTAGCTTTGTAACATCCCACTCTAAATCATTATCAGGATCAATCAGGGTACCTGGAGATAAATCAATTTCCCACAGATCTATCATGCTCGGTTCAATTGCAACGGGAACAACTAGGGTCTCAGGATTCCTTCAGGGAGAGGATAGTTTGGCGACCTTGAACGCATTCAAGGAAATGGGAGTTTCTATTGAGCGAAAAGGCTCTGATGTGATCATTCAGGGTGTTGGAATGCACGGCTTAAAAATGCCAACAAACTCTTTAAATCTTGGAAATTCAGGAACCTCAATTCGACTGATGTCGGGCCTTCTGAGTGCGCAATCATTTAACTCAGAGCTTTGCGGAGACAAATCACTATCCAAAAGGCCAATGGGAAGAGTCATTGAGCCTCTTCGTCAAATGGGTGCAGACATCTCAGGTCCAAATTCAATGCCACCTCTTTCGATTAACGGCGGAAAGACTTTGTCGGCTATCGAATATACTTTGCCTGTTGCATCAGCCCAGATTAAATCCTGTATCTTATTAGCAGGCCTCTATAGCAAAGGCTCTACAACAGTTATTGAGAACGGCATTTCAAGAGATCATACAGAGCGTATGCTCAGAGGCTTTGGTTATGAAGTTCAAACCTCAGCCAACAAAATATCGATTGAGGGTGGAGGATCCTTAAAGGCTTGCAATATTGAAGTGCCCAGTGATATCTCTTCAGCCGCCTTTTTTATGGTTGCAGCATGCATATCAGATGATGCTGACATTGTTTTAGAAGCGGTCAACATCAATCCTACTCGAACAGGCGTCATTGATATTCTTAAGTTAATGGGTGGCAATGTAGAGCTCTCAAATGAAAGAGTTGATGCTGGAGAATTAATTGCAGATATTAGAGTGCGCTCTTCAAACCTTAAAGGGATTCAAATTCCAAAAAAACTAGTCCCACTTGCCATTGATGAGTTTCCTGCAATATTTATAGCTGCCAGTTGTGCTGATGGTGAAACCCTTCTGACAGGCGCAAAAGAGCTTAGAGTGAAAGAGTCAGACCGGATACAAGTGATGGCTGATGGATTGACATCGCTGGGTATTATAAATCATGTGCTAGAAGATGGCATTAGGATAGTAGGCGGTAAATTTAAAGAACAAACCGCACCCATTGAGTCTCACCATGACCATCGCATCTCTATGGCATTTGCCATTGCATCGGTCAGCTCAGATTCAGATATAAAGATTGAAGGGGTTGATAATGTAAAAACATCTTTCCCTAATTTTGTTGCACTAGCCAACTCAATCGGAATGAGTATTACTGAAAGCGCTTAGATACTAAGTTAAGCAAAAAGCCATCAGGTTGTTATAATACGCCCTTTAAAAAAAACTCTATTCTATGTCTATATACGAAGCAGTATTAAAAAACGCTGAACCATTCTTTGCTTGGGATGTTCTCTCATGGCTATTTGTTGCAATGATACTTGCAATTGTTATTGTTTTGATTGATCTAGCTCTGTCTAAGGGTGATCAAGAGCCTGCATCAGACGCCATGGTAGAAAAATCAAAATTCAGCAAAATTGCCTATTTTTTAATTTTTTTAAAGTTCTCAAAATCTGAAAAATATAGCCACAGGCCTAAACTTGTTCAGTGGTCAATCGAGTTGTTCCCTGTTTTACTTTTAGTGTTAGTCTTTAGGGGGTTTATATTTGAACCTTTTCGTGTTCCATCAAACTCAATGATGCCGACGCTTTTAACGGGTGACTTTATTCTAGTCAATAAATTTGATTATGGCTTCAGACTCCCTATATCAAACTCCAAACTTGTTGAATTCTCAAAACCAAATAGGGGTGATGTCATTGTATTTAGGTATCCAAATTATGAAAAAAACCCTGGCTATTCAGGGGTTGATTTTATTAAACGAATTGTTGCTGGTCCTGGTGATGTAATTTCATATAAAAATGATCAATTGACTATCAACGATAATTCAATGGATATTAAGATAATTGGGCCTTATATCGGTGTCGACTCAGGCAAACCCATGAATAACTACAAACTTGTTCAAGAGTTCATAGACTCAATGCCTCATGAGATCCTTTTAAATCCCAAAGGGCACTCAAAAGAGCTTCCTGAAATTACGATCCCTGAGGGACACTATTTTGTAATGGGTGATAATCGTGCACACAGCAGTGATTCTAGATTCTGGGGCTTCGTCCCAGAGGATTACATTATAGGGCGTGCAATTGGAATCTGGATGCACTGGGACTGGAACTTCAACACCATGCAATTTAGTAGGATCGGTGGATTTGACTAAAGATTAAAAGTGCCCTCAATTCAATAACTGAGAGCACCTTGGTTTTATTTATTATAAATCTTTAAAGCTTTAAGAACGTTCACAGCTTCATGGACATAGTAGTCTTCGAGTAAAAGGTCTATGAACTCCTGATCACGTTCAGCAGCAATCTTATCCTGTGACTCGAGGATTTCCTCTGGGGTAAGCTCAGTCGGATTAACTTCATCTTGCGAACCTAAAGTATCAACTTCAGTAGAGTCTGACTTTGAATCTGATGTATCTTCAGGTTTAGTTTCATCTTCATCCTGCGCTGATAGCGCATTCTTAAGATCTTTTTCCTGTGAACTAAAGTCTATTGACTCTTCTTCCTCATCTTCATCTTTCAATGAAATGTTATCAAGTGCAATATCTGGAGAAATTCCCTTCGCTTGGATAGATCTTCCTGAAGG
>Ga0208948_1001384_pt1 | contig 10101 bp, 10 predicted proteins | sample AOAMet11_17_M020_2_FD_188228 | JGI IMG/M metagenome (GOLD analysis project Ga0208948, IMG submission 188228) | Ammonia-oxidizing marine microbial communities from Monterey Bay, California, USA - CAN11_17_M020 (SPAdes) | ecosystem: Environmental > Aquatic > Marine > Intertidal zone | place...
AACAATAATTCCGTAATCTACACGGGAACCCTGTGAAAGCCCTTGTAGACAATATAGGTTTAGACACAACCCTATGTGATTATCTCATGCGCCCGTCAGTCTTCACAGGCTGTCTATTGGTTGACCTTGGAGAACTTTGTGGAAAAAACGTATACATATGGAGCTGGACTGCGCACTGGTCAACGAGGGTATAGGGACGGGCAACAGCGGCCAAAATACTTTGAATGACGCACCGGCGGGGTATCACAAGACGAATGGGTTCAGAGTGGATGCCCGTGTAACCGCAGGGGCTTAGATATCGCAGCCACTTTTGACCTGTTTTATTGCGGGTTACTACGAAACCGCTAGATAAAGGCCCCTACTACAGTAACAGACCGTTCAGAACCCCAATCGGAACTGGGGTTCTGCGCAAGCAGCCTCTTTCCGTAGTACAGACTCTCTGGGAGACGGGTCACTCGCAAGCATCATCTTCAGGTGGTGACACACTTCCTGGCCAGTTCTTAGCTTCTGGCGCGACCTGCCCATTTTCCTGGCAGCTTCCATCGCGAGGACCGAATGATACTTTGCCTGGACAACGTTTTTGGGGGCTGCAACAGTTACCGGCAGCTTCAACTCAACCAGTGTTAATCGGGTGCTTTCGTCAGCACCCAGTAAACTTGCATCGTAACTCTCCGGCGCATCGCCTTTTGGCGCTGTCTTTGACAACTTGGACTTTAACAAAGCAGCTTTTGTTCTTGTTCTCGTTTTTGCTGTTGTTTTTGCTGTTGTTTTTGCTTTCGATATTCGTGATTTCATGCGCGTCACCTTTCTCAGTCTTTCTTGATCTTTCTTGATCTTTCTTGATCTTTCTTGATCTTTCTTGATCTTCATCAGAGCTTGCTTATGTTCTCGGCTAAGTGCTTGCCTAAGTGCTTGCCTAAGTGCTTGCCTACGAGCGTTCGACCAAACTACTGGATAAACACACAGTACATAATAACTGTGTTTATGTACAGTACTTTTTAGCTTTTAGCGAAAACTATGCTCTTATCAGCCGTGCTGGCCCGAATCTGGTCTCCCCCCACGTAATCACCAGACAGGATTGCCTCTGCCAACGGGTTCTCCACGTATTGCTGAATCGCTCGCTTTAAGGGCCTGGCACCGTACACAGGGTCGTAGCCTGCCTCAACGAGAAACGCCAGCGAGTCCTCATCAAACTGCAGATCGATTCGGGCTTCGTTGACCCTTCGCTGGAGAATTTCCAGCTGGATGTGGGCAATGCGCTTAATCTGCTCCTTCCCAAGGGAATGGAATACAACCGCATCATCGACTCGGTTTATGAATTCGGGACGAAAAGCTGTCGTTACAACATTCATCACGGCAGATTTCATCTCGTCATATCCACTGTCCGGCATTGTCTGGATCAGGTCTGAGCCCAGGTTGGACGTCATCACCAGGACGGTATTCCTAAAATCGACCGTCCTTCCATGGCCATCGGTCAATCTGCCGTCGTCCAGTACCTGTAACAAAATGTTGAAGACGTCAGGGTGCGCTTTTTCGATTTCATCCAGCAGGATGACTGAATAGGGCCTGCGCCTGACACTTTCCGTCAGAAAGCCCCCTTCCTCGTATCCGATATACCCCGGGGGTGCACCAATCAACCTGGCAACAGAATGCTTCTCCATAAACTCAGACATATCGATACGAACCAAGGCATCTTCTGTATCAAACAGGAACCTTGCGAGCGTTTTACAGAGTTCAGTTTTACCAACGCCGGTTGGGCCGAGGAACAGGAACGATCCATTAGGTCTGCCAGGATCTGACAGGCCCGCGCGCGAGCGACGGATAGCATTGGACACAGCTGCTACTGCTTCATCCTGACCAATCACCTGTTTGTGAAGCTCATCTTCAAGGGCGAGTAGTTTGGCGCGCTCCCCTTCCATCATTTTTGAAACAGGTATGCCTGTCCATTTTGAGACAACTTCTGCGATTTCCTCTTCGGTCACCCGATTTCGGAGTAAGGTCATAGGTGAGCTGTCCGCAAAGTGGGCGATCTCAAGCTGCTTCTCCAGATCTGGGATAGCGCCATATTGAAGCTCAGACATTTTGGTCAGGTCACCTGCGCGCCGCGCTGATTCAAAATCCAGTTTCGCCTGTTCAAGACCTTCCTTAACCTGCTGCGCTCCATGAAGCGCTGCTTTTTCTGCGCTCCAGACACTATCGAGGTCCGCATACTCTTTTTCCAGTTCCTCAATGTCGGAATCAAGCTTTTCCAATCGCTGCCTGGACCCCTCGTCTTCCTCGTTCTTGAGTGCCTCGCGTTCAATCTTGAACTGGATCAGCCTTCTTTCCAGACGATCCATCTCTTGAGGTTTGGAGTCCATTTCCATGCGGATTAAACTTGCCGCCTCATCGACCAGGTCGATCGCTTTATCGGGGAGTTGTCTGTCCGTAATATATCGGTAAGAAAGCTGGGCCGCGGCGATGATGGCTGGATCTGTGATGTCTACACCATGATGCACCTCATACCGTTCTTTGAGGCCTCTAAGAATGGCGATAGCATCGTCGACATTGGGCTCATCAACCTGGACTTTCTGGAACCTGCGTTCCAGTGCAGCATCTTTTTCAATATATTCACGATATTCATCCAGCGTAGTAGCGCCAACACAATGAAGCTCACCCCTGGCGAGCGCTGGCTTTAGCATATTACCGGCGTCTAGCGCGCCTTCTGCTTTGCCGGCGCCAACCATTGTATGCAGTTCATCCACAAACAAGATGACCTGACCCTCGGCCTTTGACAGTTCATTCAATACAGCTTTCAAGCGCTCCTCAAATTCACCACGAAATTTTGCCCCGGCGACGAGCGTACCCATATCAAGCGCCAAAATTATCTTATTGCGTAATCCTTCAGGTACTTCGCCATTAATAATTCGCTGTGCCAGCCCTTCGACAATAGCGGTCTTACCAACACCGGGTTCGCCAATCAGAACCGGATTGTTTTTGGTTCGTCGCTGCAGTACCTGAATGGTTCGTCTGATCTCATCATCCCGTCCGATTACAGGGTCAAGCTTTCCCTGCTCTGCTAGTTTGGTCAGGTTAACCGTGTACTTATCGAGAGCTTGCCGGGTGTCCTCTGCATTCGGGTCATCAACGGCGGTACCACCACGCATCTGTTCAATCACACGCGCCAGCGATTCTTTGTGGATCTGCAATTTGGCAAAAAGCTCCCCAATCCCACTTCGGTCATCAGCGGCAGCCAAAAGAACCATTTCACTGGTAATAAGCTGATCGCCACTGCGTTGAGCATTCTTGTCTGCCAGATTAAGTAACTTGCCCAGTTCAGGGGACATCTGCAGATCACCAAGGTTTTCCTTGATTTGGGGAAGGCGATCTATCAGCAGATCGAGTTCACGCTCCAGCGCGACCGTTTCTACACCCATCTGGGTGAGAATTGGTTTTACTGACCCACCCTGTTGACGCAGTAACGTTTGCACGAGGTGCACCGGCGCAAGGCTGTTATGATCACGGCCAACAGCAAGGGACTGGGCATCCGAGAGCGCTTGTTGAAGTTTGGCGGTGAATTTGTCAATTCTCACGACTGGTCATCCTGTATATTTTGCATACTTAATAAATAGTGGGGCCATTTAGGGTCGATTCAAGCGCGAATTTGCCTAAACTAGGTCTCTGCAAACGAGCTCTGACAGATTAGACACCATGACAACCAAACACGCTGATAAAAGTACCACGTTTAACAAGAAAACCAACACGGGACTGACGCACTTGTTAAACGCCACACGTTTTTCCCTTGCCGGACTGAAGAGTGCATTTCGGCATGAATCCGCTTTTAGGCAGGAACTGACGGCTTTCGCGCTCCTCCTGCCGTCCGGTGTGTACCTGTCCAGCTCACTGGGCCAGGCTGTCGGACTGCTGTGCGCCTGTTGTTTTGTCTTATCGGTCGAGTTACTCAACTCCGCCGTTGAGGCAGCGATCGATCGAATCGGAAGTGAGTATCACGAACTCTCGAAGCTGGCGAAAGACTATGGCTCTGCTGCCGTGATGATTTCGCTCGCCATGGTCGGTATTGTATGGGCCTACATTGTTTTTGAAGCACTGAGCACCAGCCAATGACAGGAAAAGTTTATATCACACCACAGGGCGCGAGGAACCTGCGAGACGAGGCAGACAATCTTTGGAGGGTCACTCGGCCCGAGGTAACAAGGCAGGTAAGCGCGGCAGCCGCGCTTGGCGACCGAAGTGAAAATGCCGATTATATTTACGGCAAGAAAAGGCTTCGCGAAATCGATAAGAGAATCCGCTACCTGACCAAAAGGCTCGACAACCTGGAAATAGTGGATCGCGTACCTGACCTTCAAGACACGGTTTATTTCGGCGCATGGGTCAGGCTGGAAAATGAGCACGGTGAAATCTCGGAACTCCGTATCGTCGGCGCAGACGAACTCGATACTAAGCTCGGCTGGATCAGCCTAAATTCACCGATGGCGAAAAGCCTGATCGGTAAGAAAAAGAAGTCGACCGCCCTAGTGGAACTCCCGGCCGGTAACACAGAACTTTTCATCCTAGACATCAGCTACCAACCTTTCGACAGCTAATAACGGTTAACAGAATGAACTTTGAACGAGAAAATATTCGCCGAATGGCAGGTTACGCCAGCGGTGAACAGCCGGATAATGAGCTGGTTATAAAGTTAAACACCAATGAAAACCCCTACCCACCTTCACCCCAGGTCAGTGAGGTATTGCGCCAGTTTAACCCTGAATCACTCCGGCGCTATCCACCGGCAACCGCCCAAAAATTTCGGCAACTGGCTGCAGAACTTCACGGCCTGGATCCGGGAAATGTCATCGCAACCCGCGGTGGAGACGAACTCCTGAGACTAGTCATCACGACCTTTGTTGACCCGGGTGAGAAAATTGGCATGACAGACCCCACCTATTCGCTCTATCCGGTTCTGGCGCAGATTCAGAATTGCCCCATCGTTGAAATGCCACTTCTGGCCGACTGGAGCCTGCCTGCAGAGTTCGCACAGAGCATGAACGACGCAAAGGTGAAGCTGACATTTTTGGTGAATCCGCATGCACCTACCGGCGTCCTAATGCCGATCGACCAGGTTTCCAACCTTGCATCCGAACTCAATTCGATTCTTCTATTAGATGAAGCTTATATCAACTTTGTAGACCACGATTATCAAACCTCCCAACTGATTAAACAGCATGACAACCTGGTAATTTTGCGTACGCTCAGCAAAGGATACTCGCTCGCAGGACTACGATTTGGATACGGCCTCGCTGATCACTCGCTAATTGAGCCGATGCTCAACAAAACGAGAGACAGCTATAACCTTGACTTCATCAGCCAGCTAATCGCTGAGGCGGCGATCGCAGACCAGGATTATGTGCGTGGAAACTGGCGAAAAGTCATCATTGAGCGTAACCGGCTAAAGGTACAGCTCCACGAACTCGGCATTATATGTGCTGAAAGCCAGGCCAACTTTTTACTCGCCACCATCCCGGAGTCGATCAATTCTGGCGCCGCGAAGCTTTACCAACAACTGAAAGAAAGGCATATTCTGGTTCGATACTTCAACGCTGCACGACTAGGTGACAAGCTTAGAATCAGTGTTGGAACCCAAGAGGAAAATAATCAACTATTATCCGCTATTAAAGGTCTTGTCGATCAGCATTAATATCATCCCCGCTTAATCAGCCTCATTAATCCTTCCTGGGCCACTGAGGCGATCAACCGACCGTCTTCGGTGAACATATTGCCTCGATTAAAACCTCTGGCGCCTCCCGCCACGGGACTATCCATGGCAATCAGGGTCCACTCGTCAAACCGGAAATCCCTGTGAAACCACATTGAGTGATCCAGGCTTGCGGTCATCAAGCCGGTCATAAAGGACATTCCATGAGGCAAAGTCGCAGTACTTAATAACCCCATATCCGACGCGTATGCCAGCAGGCATTGGTGTTGCGCCGGATCATCAGCGAGCTTTTTCTTGGACTTAAACCAGATATGCTGCACAGGGTCACTTTTTACCGGGTTGAGGTAGTCGATATCCTCGACGCGCTTCATCTCCACCGGGCGATCCCTTTTCATCATTGTGATCATTTCGGGCGTCATGTCTTTTTTACGTTTCTCGAACATCTCTTCCTCACCTGGAAGGTCATCCGGACGAGGGACATCAGGCATATCGATCTGATGGGACAGCCCATCTTCAAAAACCTGAAAAGACGCCGACATGTTGAAAATTGCCTCTCCTTTCTGAATGGCAATAACTCGCCTAGTGGTAAAACTTTTACCGTCCCGAATTCTATCAACTTCATAAATGATAGGAATCGAAGGATCCCCCGGCCTAAGAAAATATCCATGGAGAGAGTGACAGGGTCGGCCATCGATCGTGCGAAGCGCTGCTATAAGCGCCTGACCAATCACCTGGCCACCAAACACCCTGGATGATCCTAGCTCCTCTGACATGCCTCTAAATAAATTCGTCTCGATTTGCTCGAGATCAAGATGTTCCAGTACAGAATCAATAAGCATGATGTGGTGGCTATCAGAAAAGAAAGGCGTGGAGATTACAGAGTTAGAGCGCCAAGTGAAAGCCATGTCATGCGCCAAGCTCTTTGCCGAACGCCGGTCCTATCTTCGCCAGATCCTTCTGCGATTTCGTCGGGCCTCACTGACCCGATAACCCTCTCGGGAAAACAAGACTTCCACAGCCCCACTCGATGCAGTATTTAATATCAAGGCAGACCTTTTCAGGTAACGGTCCAAAACAACGGGATCAGGATGGTTGAAACGGTTCTGAAACCCGCTGGAAACAACCGCGAGCTTCGGTTGCAGCCTATTCAACAAAGCGGGAGTCGACGAAGAGTTGCTTCCATGGTGGGGAACTGACATGACGTCGACTGCACCAGACTCAAAAGCCAGTAAAGCGTACTCTGCTCTGGCCTCAATATCTCCCGTTAAAAGCACCTGAAACTGGTGGGTTTTGATCGAGAGCAGGCAGGAACGATCATTTTCTGAGGTTAGCATGCCCAAGTGATCGGCAAGCACAGAAAATGTCCTGAATTTCACGTTATCCGATATCCATTCTTTAGCGCAATCGCCATGTCGAATAACGCGCCCAACAGGTACTTTTTCCAGAATATCCAGCAGCCCGCCGGCGTGATCGTTGTCTTGATGACTAATGATCAGATGCTCAACGTCTCTTCCTCCGGCGCGCCGTATCGATGGGATTACCATCTGTCTTGCCGCACTGAACGTCGTGCCATAGGTTGGCCCGGTGTCATATAACTGAAGGCTGTGTGCGGATTCCAACAATACGCTTAACCCCTGTCCGACATCCAGGAATGTCAGGCGAAGATCTCCTTCATTGAGTTCCCGGACAGGTACCAAAATGACCAGAAATAGCAAGAGTCCAGGCCATCGCGGTATCAGCCCACGAGGTGCTAGCAAAATAGTGATTCCCGCCAGAGAAACAAGGCAACTGATCAGCGCGAATTGCCGAACGCCAGCCACCAGGTCCAACGTGGCCGCTGTCTCCAGGAAACTCCATAGCATCGTCACCAGCAGACTGCACAGTCCCAATAGGCTCTGCCCTAATGGTGGAAAAACAGCTACCACCAGTAGTGAAGCCAGCAATAGTGGTACAAGCAGCATACCAACAACAGGAATCGCAATGAGGTTGACGGGCATCGACCCCAAAGGCAGTTGAAAATTCGCAAACCCGAGCACCGGCAACAGACACAGAAAGACGACCCACTGAGCCTGAAGAGAACCAGATATCCACCGTGTAAGGCCTCTCCTGTCTTCGACTCGACCTGACAATGCCAGCAATAATGCGCTTACAGCACCAAAACTAAGCCAAAACCCATTTCCCAATGTTGCCAAGGGATCCAGGATCACCACGCAGAGACAAGCGACAGCGAGTTGGAAGGGAAGCAACACGTAACGTGAAAAGTACAGGCACAGAAGAAAAACCAAAGTCATGACAAAGGCCCGCTGAACAGGCAGCCCCCACCCAGCCAGTAGCGCATATGCGGCGGTGAAAACCACGGTCAAGAAAGTCACGCGAAATATACCGACTCCCAGAAAACGAAAAACCTGAAAACAGATCGAGGCGATCAAGCCTATGTGAAGGCCCGAAACTATCAGCAGGTGGGTGGTGCCGGTACGATTTAATATGTCCCAATGCGTGCGCTCTAACTGGCTGGTATCTCCGAGAGACAGGGCAAGAAAAGTACCGATACTATCTTTGCGCACTATCAAACGCAGGCTCTCCCGGACCTTGTAACGAATTCTGTCGACCAACGCGGCATCATCATCAATTAACTCGGGTGAAGGAGATACCAACACATATCCGGTTCCGTGGATTCGCTTCAGGAACAACCATGCCTCGTAATCGAAGATGCCAAAGTTAAGCGAGCCGGATGGCGCTTTTATGCGAACGGTGAACTTCCACCATTGGCCTGGCATCAGTTCAGGCCCAGGCGCGCGCCAGCTAAGACGAAGTCGCCGTCCCGCCAGGTCCCCCTCCATCACCCTAAATTGAAACCTATGCACTTTGTCACTAAAGGATGGCAGGCCCGTCACCCTTCCGAGCACCACCATTTCAGCTTGCTTACCCGTTGGAATACGAAGATCTATCTCCCGAGTAGCGGTTGCAGCCGTCAGCCAAAGACCCAGCGCAAACCCGCTCAGTGCCCGTAATCGAGGCAGAGTGAGGCCAAATATCGCCGCGGGAACAAGCCCGGAAAGCATACCCAAATCGGGTAACTGTGGAAGGTGTAAAATAACCACTCCACCAAAGGTCATTGACAGCGCTAACCCAACCATGGAACAGAAGGTTAGCTACTCAAGTCGCGTCCATAAGTAGTATAGATCCCGAAATAAACAAGGCATTAACCTGACTAGATGTGCTCATTCGCCTTCATGGTTAGCCCAAAACCTGCATAATACGCCCATCGCCACCTTCGAAACATTATGAACCTGAAGAAGCATTTACCGACCAGCGAACAGATCGCGGAAATACGCGCGCTGAGTTTTCTGCGGCACCTGCTTCTTGAACCTAATCTCTGGCATATGAACCGCCACTCGCTCTCTTTCGGTTTTCTGATCGGGAGTATCTGTTGTTTTCTACCCATTTTTTTCCAGACAGTGCCCTGTGTGCTTCTCTGTTTCTGGATAAGGTGCAATGTTCCGCTGGCTGTGTTGATCGTGTGGATCAGCAATCCGATCACGATCGGTCCTATGATGTATTTTGCCTATCGGGTGGGTTTATGGATTCTTGGTACCGACCAGGAAATAACGCTGCTCAACCCGAGTTTACAATGGTTCATCGACCAACTCAGCATCATTTGGCAGCCGCTCATCGTTGGAGCACTGGCCTGTGGTCTTGCTTTTGGAATCACTGGTTTTATAGTGATTCAACTGTACTATCGCTGGCGCATAGCCCGGTACAAACTGAGAAAACTTGACGCCCGCAGACGCAGCGAATCAAAAGCCATCGAACCCTGAAAACTACTCGTATTGGAGTACTTGTGCTGGGTGTAGTTTAGTTGCCCGATAGGAAGGATACAGCGTCGCAACAAAACTAATGGTAAATGTAACGATCGCAATAACAACAATGTCCGAGGGTCTGACATCGCTGGGTATCTCGCTGAAATATGTTCCTTCGACAATACTGAACCCAATTACCGAATCGACGAATGACATGACCGATGGGATATTAAAAGCAAGCGGTACGCCCAGCAACAAGCCGGTACATACGCCCGCCCCACCGATGCCAACGCCCTGAACAAGAAATATTCTGAAAACACCCCACTCAGATAAACCCATCGTTCTGAGCACAGCGATATCCCGTCTCTTCGTGGCAACCATCATTGTCACACCAGAAACAATACTGAATGACGCAATAGCGACAACAAAAGACAATAATACGAACATCATGATTTTCTCCATACGAACGGTCCGAAAGAAATCACCAAACTGGTCAGTCCAGCTCGTCACCGGATAACCTGAACCCTGAAGCAGTTGCTCCACCAGCGGCGCCGTAAAAATGTCAACCAGCGTTATACGCATCACTTGATTTTCGCCAGCCAC
>Ga0208948_1001400_pt1 | contig 10021 bp, 5 predicted proteins | sample AOAMet11_17_M020_2_FD_188228 | JGI IMG/M metagenome (GOLD analysis project Ga0208948, IMG submission 188228) | Ammonia-oxidizing marine microbial communities from Monterey Bay, California, USA - CAN11_17_M020 (SPAdes) | ecosystem: Environmental > Aquatic > Marine > Intertidal zone | place...
ACCCGTTCTTTAGTTGCGGTCATCCAAATTTTTCCATCGATAGGCACATACGCTGTGATGACGCCGATGGGATGACCCGCCTTGTTGGCCCAGATGAAAACACATTCACCGGCGCTGTTGATTAATTCCTGCTCACGTTCCGGGTCAAGGCGATACTGTTTTACGTCGTCATAGTTTTTGGATTGGTCGCTCATGTGATTCTCCGATGCTGAAATTTTCAAATAGAAACAAATAGGAACCAGGCTAAGAACGGCAGGAAGCAGACTGCAATCGCGGTGTAAATAAGCTGGGACCTGAGTACCGTGTAGTTATCTACTACTGAGGCGGCAGTTGCAAGGCATAGCACGCCCTATGTAGGGAAGGGTGATATGTCGCTAATAGCAGCAGAAATGTCGATGGCTGTTTTCAGCCCCCGACCTTCCAACTCGTCCGAACCATGAAGGGTGCAGATAGCTCCGCTAGCATACCGATCGTACCAATGATGGAAGTAAATCTGGCCAACACGAGCGCCAGGTGAAAACCAACGGTACCCAACTGCATCGCCAGCGGGGAATAGACGGTAGATAAGTTGTTTGCTAGTTCAGTGTCCGTTTGTACAGATCAAACAGAATGTCCCAGACCTTGTTGGCTGCGGGTTCGTCATAGGATGGACGCTGCTTAAAACAGAAGCCGTGTTCAGTGCCGGGATGAGTTTCCAGGGTATAGGTTACATTGTTAGCATCCAGCGACGCAGTAAGGTCGGGAATGACGAAGTCCTCGACGTAGGGATCGTGCTCAGCAAATCCAAGGTAGAGTTCTGCGTCGATCTTGTCAGCGAGCAGGTGCGGTGAGTCTGGCTTGTCAGTGACAATCCTTACACCGTACAACGACGCGGCTGCTTTGATATCAGAGGGGAAGCTGCCAGCTGCCGCGACGACGAATTGTCCACTCATGCAGTAACCGACACACCCGATTTTGTCGGTAATAATGTTGCTGGACTTGCAGTATTCCACAAGGCCTTCGGTGTCACGCATAATTAGCTGATTGGTGAGAGTCGAGCCCATCGCAAACATTTTTTGAAGCTCTTCTTCACCTTTAGAGAGATCGAACCGAACCTTACCTTCGCGGTAGTAAAGATCAGGCAAAATGGCGACATAGCCCTGTTCTGCAATATGCCTGCACATATCCCTCAGTTCCTCGCGAATGCCGGGTACATCCATGTAAAAGAGCACTGCGGGAAGCGCTTCTCCCTCTGGATGGCAGACAAAACAGTCCATCATGCCATCGGGAGTTTTTACGTTGACCTGAAATTCTTTCATATATTTTGTGTCCTGATGGTGTGGAGAGAAGAGTATGCACTAGTGTGACCAAGCGAGCATGCGGCCCTAAGTTAGTGTTGTTACAAAGAAGCCTCGAGGTGGATGCTGCGTCGATCCTTTGCAAGCATTAGGTAAAAAGCTGGTACAACAAACAGGGTGAACAATGTTCCGATACCGAGTCCTGTTGCAATTACCAGCCCAATCTGGAATCTGCCTTCAGCACCAGGTCCGGATGCGATAAGTAGCGGCACCATGGCCATTAGCATCGCTAAGGTGGTCATGAGAATGGGTCTCAAACGAACAGAGGCGGCTTCCAGTACCGCATCCAGTTTCGAAAGGTGCTGCTCTTCTTGCATTCTATTGGCAAAATCAACGATCAATATCCCATTTTTGGCGATCAGCCCGATTAATGTAATTAGCCCGACCTGCGTATACAGGTTCAAACTGGCAAAACCAAGCGTGATAAAAATCATGGCGCCTGCAATAGACATAGGTACCGAGATCAAAATGATCAGGGGGTCACGCCAGCTTTCAAATTGGGCCGCTAGCACCAGATAGATGACCAACAGCGACAGGAAAAAAGTCAATATCAAAGCGCTACCCTGTTGTTTGAATTGCCGTGACTCACCAATGTAATCAAAGCTGAATTCCCTCGGAAACGCGGTTGCCTCGTTTTCCATAAACTCGATCGCCTCTCCAAGCGTAGTACCGGGTGCCATGACAGCATTGATAGTAACTGAATTGAGCTGTTGGAATTGCCGTCTGTTGGTTGGTTGCGTCAGTGTTTCATAGGAGACGAGGCCGGACAGAGGCACCAGATCGCCGGCTTTGGTGCGAACATAATATTGGTCCAGCTGTTGGTGATCACCGCGAAATTGCCGGGCGACCTGTGGAATGACTTCGTAACTTCTTCCCTGAAGAGAAAATCTGTTGACATAGTTACCACCCAGGAAAGTCGCCAGAGTGATGCCGATATCATCCATGTCGACCCCCAGGTCACCGGCACTGTTCCTGTCGATAGTGATTTTTGTCTGCGGTAATGTCATGTCCATTGATTTGTCCAGGAACATGAACTTGCCGCTCTGCATGGCCTTGTCGATAAGATCGCTAGCCACATCATTTAACTGCGCAAAATCCTGATCCGAAGTAATGACAAATTGTAACGGTGCGCCACTGGCTGCGCCGGGCAGTGATGGAAAGGAAAATACCGCCACGTTAATTCCGGCGACCGAATTGAATTGGTGCTGAACCTGGGCTTGCAGTTCTGCCTGGGTCTTGTCGCGCTCAGCAATAGGGAGGAACCGTATGCCGCCGAAGGATGTCGCCGGTGTTCCGCCGCCGCCGATTAATATGAAGTGCCTGAGATGCTCAGGTATGCCTTCAACAATACTGACTAGCTGGTGAATGTATGATGTCGCGTATTCTAGCGTTGCGGTTTCAGGCGCCTTGATTTGAATGTTCACCACTTCTCTGTCTTCGGCCGGCGCCATTTCCGTCTTGCTGGTGGTGAACATAAAAAAGATGCTGACCACAATAGCGGCTGAAAACACAAGGAACACAGGTAAGTACCTAAGTGACGCATGAAGCGCATTCCGATAGATTTCTGCCAGCTGATCGAAAATAGTCTCAATCCTCATTTCAAATTTCTCGGGTTCATCACTGCTGTTCAGTACTTTTGACGCCAGCATAGGGGAAAAGACCAGTGCGATAATCCCAGAAATCAACACAGCACCAGCAAGAGAGAAGGCAAATTCTGTGAACAGAATGCCTGCAAGCCCGCCCATGAAAGCGATCGGCAGATAAACCGCTAAGAGGGTGGTTGTCATTGAGATGATGGGCATTGCCAGTTCTCGTGCTCCGTCCTGCGCGGCGGCCAGTGGTGTCTTTCCCTGTTGAATGTGGCGATGTACGTTCTCCACCACGACAATGGCATCGTCTACGACCAGTCCGATCGCCAGTAGCAACGCCAATAACGTCAGCAGGTTCAGGGAAAACCCGAACAACAGCATGATTAGACCGGCACCAATCAGAGCCAGTGGTACCGACAGTGCGGGAACTATAGCCGCGTGCCAGCTGCCTAGTGACAACAGGATGATAATTAGTACGATTATCATGGCTTCTGCAAGCGTACGCAGAACTTCATTGATGGAATCTTCAATGTACTGACTGCCATCGTGAACGCGATATAGCTTTAGTGATGTCGGCAGTTGGCGTTCAATCTCCTCAACCTGCTGCCTGACCGCATCGGAAACCAGCAGGGGATTGGCACCAGGGGCCGCTTCTATTCCCACCATGATGGCGGGATGTCCATTAAACCAGCTGGTTTGCTCAAAATTCTTGGCATCCAGAGAGACCTCGGCGACGTCCTGTATTCGTACCAGAGATTCCTCATCGGACCGGATGATCAAATTGTTGAACGCATCAACTTCTGATATGTCAGTTGTGGCAGTCAGGTCGATGCTCAGGTAGTCACCTTTTGTTTGTCCTACTCCTGCCTGGTAATTGTTCCTTTGCAATGCCGCCCGGATATCGGTCGCTGTAACACCGAGCGCAACCATGCGCTGCGGGTTCAGCCAGACCCTCATGGCATAAACCTGGTTACCACTAATCCTCGCTTTGGCAACCCCGGGAACAGCCTGTATCTTCGGAATCGGGCCACGCAATAAATAGTCAGTAATCTGGCTTGGATTCATTTCTTCGCTCGAGAAGGCGAGGTAAAGCAGCGCGAAGGAGTCTCCGGTTTGCAGATCTATAACCGGGTCCAGTGCTTCTCGGGGTAGTACGCTGCGCTGGCTGGCGACCTTTGCCTGAATTTCGGCGATAGCGACGTTAGGATCGATATTCAAATCCATGCTGGCGGAAATGATGGAAACACTTTGGTTTGAATTTGATATCAGGTAATCAATACCTGCAGCTTCCGAGATGGCTCGCTGCAGCGGAGTGGTAATAAACCCCTGTACAAGCTCAGCGTCGGCACCCGGGTAGGCGGTGGTGACTGAAATAACGGCCTTGTCGGCACGGGGATATTCCCGAAGTTCCAGCAGGGTCATAGACCGGAACCCGACGAGTAGTATCAGCAAAGCAATGACAGTTGCCAACACGGGTCGGTTGACAAATATGTCGGTGATTTTCATCCCCGGGTGGCTCCACCCGTCAGGTCAACTGAATTGTCGGTTTCTATGTGTTGTCCGTTGCGCAGTTTTAACTGACCTGCGCTGACGACCCGCTCGCCGCTTTTAATTCCCTTGATGATTTCAACGCGAGTGCCAAGAATACGGCCTGTTGTGACCTGACGTCGTTCTACTGTCAGCGCATCGCCTTCTTCGGTGACAATAAAGACGCTATTGCCGTAGGGCAGGAACTCGACCGCGGTTCTTGGCACAGTAACGACCTTGTTCGCGCTGCCCAGTATTACAGCCACCCGGGCGAACATGCCCGGACGAAGTCTCTTATCGCTGTTTTGCAGTGTCGCCTGTAGCTCGATGTTTCGTGTTCTGGATTCGACCTTTGGGCTGATCGCGCTTATCTTTCCTTGAAAAACTTCCTCGGGGAAAGCGGCCACTTCAACTTCAATGAGCTGACCGACGGCGAGGGAACTCAGATAGCGTTCAGGTACAGTAAAATCAGTAAAAATCGGATCAAGTTGCTGTAGTGTCACGATTGGCGTGCCGGGCGAAAGATATTCACCCAGGTTGATTTCACGAATACCTAGCTCGCCGCTAAACGGGGCTTGAATCGACTTGCGAGCAATCAGTGCCTGTTGCTCCTCGGCGCGTGCCTCCAGACTGTCAAGTACGCTTTTAGTCCGGTCCAGTTGTGCCTGGGAAAGCACAGTCTTTATTGAAAGCCCTTTGGCTCGCTCGTAGTCCTGTTTTGCCAGTTCGAGTTGTGCATCTAGTGAGCGCAGTTCGGCTGCCTCTGCTGTGTCATCCAGTTCCAGTAGTTGAGCACCAGCTTCGACACTCGACCCGGAGACAAAACTTAGTTCTGCTACAACGCCTGAAACTTCTGCGCTGACTTCTACGCCCTGGATTGCACGCAGACTGCCGACTGTGTTGATTTTGTCGGCCCAGAATTCTGTTGTTGCGATGGCGGTTGCAACGGTTACAGTCGAAGGTCCCCTCGTCGCAAGTCGTTCAGCGATCTGCTTCTGCTGGTAAGCCTTCCAGCCGAATATGCTACCGAAGACGAGGCACAGTAATACTGCGACGATAATAAGGCGATTGATCATAGGTTGGGTGACAGCCTGACTTGCCGCTGGCTAGACAATGCAATGGTCCTGGAGACTCGTTTGTCCATTACATCTCTCTTGCCAGCCGGGGTACTAGATTGGATGAATATTGATAGGGATACCGCTGGAGCGTGTCATCCCAGTAAATTGCTGGAGTTCTTTTTCGCCGTTCACCAGCAGGTTGGTATTTGAGCCGACTTCGCGAATAGGGGCTTGCTGACCTGGCGCCACTCCCCAGCAGTGGTGCATGGCAACAACACCGGGTTTGATTCTGTCGTTGGCTTTGACGATGGCCGGAATCGCCCCGTGAGCTGATCGAATTACGACTTCACTGTCATCGATGATGTTCATTGCAGCCAGGTCATCGGGGTGGATATGTGCGGGGTTGGTGGTACCTGATTTTTCTACAATTGCTGGAAGGGTACGACCAAAGGAATTAAGAACGTATTTGCTGCGAAAACCAATCAATAAATGGCTGTAATCCTCTTCTGCCTCAATGCTCTCTTTCAGCGCCTGAAATTCTTCGCTGACACCAATAGGGAAGAGCTTTAGTCGACCGTTTTCGCCTTCGGGAGCGCCCTGGACTTCAACTTTCATGTCTTCAAAGATATGCCCGCCTGGGTTATCTCTTAAGAAACCCAGATCCGCACGTGAGCCTTTTGTGATGGCCTCGAGTAACTCAAACTTGGTTGGTTTTTGGTCGTTGGAAATGATGTTGTTTTTAATTGTCACTTCCAGACCCATTCGTTTGGCAAGACCCCAATAGAATTCCCATTCTTCGATCACGTCGTGGTCTGTTTCTACTACAGCTTTGCTGTATTGGCTGTAGGGTTTTTCGTACCAGTAATCGGCAAGCAGTGTGACATCCTCACGCTCTAAAGTGAGTTTCGGCGCAAATACATAGTCCGCCATTTCAGCAGTAGCAGACATGTAAGGATCAATACAGACCAACAGATCGAGTTCCTGCATCGCCGCAAATGCCTTTTCCTGGTCCGGAAATGCCATCATGGGGTTACCGGCAATAACGAATAGTGCTTTTATTTGGCCTTCGCCGGGCATGAGGATCTCATCAGCCAGCTGTGAAGTCGGCATTTCGCGAACGCCTGTCGCGGAAACAAGCTCACCGAGGTCAGGGTGTGTCCGGCTGCGATCACCTCGGCCCCAGGCGACCGGTGCTTCATACACCTGGGCAAATTTGGGCGCTTGCGGAGCCAGTGAACCAGGGTTCGGGTGGGTGTCTCCCTCTCGGTAGTAGCGGCCACAAATAGTGTTCAAAGAGGCCACCAGATGCTGCGTCAGATTGGGATGGGCGCCCATTTCCGGACCCGTCCCGGTGATGGCAACGCCCCGGGGGCCTGCCGCGAATGTTCTGGCAGCCTCAACGATCAGGTCTTCAGAAATGTCAGTGCGGGCAGAGACCGTCGCGAGGTCAAATTCTTCAACAGAGGCTCGAAGTTCATCCAGTCCGCTGGTGAATTGCTCGCAGAATTCAGAATCTTGCAGTTCCTCAGACAGAATCACTCTAATCAAGCCCGCGAGCAGCGTGGCGTCTTCACCCGGTTTGATTTGCAGGTGCATGTCTGAGCGACGTGTCAGTTCTGTTTCCCTTGGGTCAATAGCGATCAGTTTAAGCCCACGTTTTCTTGCTTTGCGAATCTGATCTGACGGACTGACAGAAGGGACACCACCCGGAGGGGCATAGTGCGACACGAGCGGATTATTACCAATAATCATCGCGACGTCGGAGTCGTGGAAGAAATGACTCCCTGCAGTCCAGTAGCCCATGCGGGAACCGACGAAGACCTTGGCCGGTTGGTCGATGGTCACGCTCGTATAATAGGAGGGTGATTTTAGTGCGTTGTGCCATTCCCGGCTGTAGACAAGCTGCGCAGAATTCTGGAAAGCAACGGTGCCGTTATAAGTTGCGATAGAGCGAGGCCCGTGTTCTTCTACGAGTTTGCTGACACGCTCGGCGATTTCATCGAGGGCTTTCTCGCTGTTGATGTCCTCGAATTCCCCGTTACTGTTCTTGACCTTACAGCTCGTCATACGTTGCGGCTGGTACATTTGCTCGACCAGCTGTCTGCCTTTAATACAGGTATAACCACCATACATCTCGTTATCGGTATCAGGTTTCACGGACAGAACTTTGCCATCGGAGACCTCGGCCAGCATGGGACAATAGGCATGGCAATAGCGGCAGAAGGTTTTGTGAGTTGTTGTGGTCATTTTTGCGACACGCTCATAGTGTGAGACCTCTAATGTGTCGCCGCCTGCGATTAAAGTCAACTGTGTAGAATACCATTTAGCTGCGTTATTGCTTATGGTTCATAGCCCACGGAGTGCTGCCTATGGTAGAACAACCCGGTCACCAGAGGGCTTATGCAGAAATATGCACATGAATTTGATGAAACAAGTGCAGGAGCTATTCGAAAATAGCTATGGGACGCTGAACCATTTGGCCGGTGTTCGCCGCTTCTTTTCGCCAGCTCGAATTAACTTGATTGGGGAACATATTGATTATTGTGGTGGTTTGGTATTCCCAGCGGCGGTGCAGTTTGGCACCGTTTTTATTGCGCAGCCTAATGGCCTGGGGACTGTTCGGGTGGTGTCAATCAACGAGCCCGGTAAAGTTGAGTTCGATCCTGCTGGTGCATTGCAGCGAAGCACGCCTGGCCATTGGGGGGATTATGTCAAAGGGGTGTTTGTCGAATACAGCAAAGTTAATGTCGATATCCCTGGTCTGGACATTGCTGTTGGCGGTGATATCCCCGGTGGTGGGCTGTCTTCGTCGGCTTCTCTGGAAGTGGGCATAGCAGTGCTGATTGAAACATTCACTGGTTATTCCAGTTCGGACGACAGTTTCGCCAATCGGCAGGCATTGAGCTGGTTGGCACAGCGAGCTGAAAATGAGTTTGTCGGTGTCAACTGCGGCATCATGGACCAGGGCGCTATTGCGCTGGGTAAGGAAAACCAAGCAATGCTGATGGATTGCAGCGACCTTTCCATTAATTACTGTTCGGTTGAGTTGGGTGATTACAGTTTGTTGATCGTCAATAGCTGCAAACAGCGTCGCTTAGACGAGTCTGCCTATAATGAACGTTGCGAGGAGGTAGCGCATGCTCTGTCTATTCTTCAGCCTGTGTTTAGAATTGCCACTCTCTGCGAGTTACCCATTGATCTTGTGAACGATGCGCTGGATTGTATCGACGACCCGATACTGCGTAAGCGTGTAAGGCATGTTGTTAGCGAACATGATCGTGTGTCCCAGGCGGCAAGTAGACTGTCGAGTGGTGACGTCGAAGGGTTTGGCAAGCTCCTGAACGAGAGTCACCGTTCCCTGCAACATGATTACGAAGTGACCGGTCATGAATTGGATACATTAATAGGGCTTTCCCAGCGGCAACCCGGTGTTCTGGGTGCGCGAATGATGGGGGCTGGTTTCGGTGGTTGTGGCCTTGTGTTGATTAAAAGCTCCAACATCGAACAGTTCGCGACAGTTGTCGGAGCTGCTTACCGGGCAGAGATAGGCTACGACGCAGAATTTTATCCTGTCGAGATTGGCCCTGGGGCCCAAGAGATCATGAGTGCCAACGATGAGTAACGGCGATGAGTAATGGCAATGAGTAACGGGGGGGGAATCCAGTTCAATCCGGTGGATCATCCCCACCGTCGTTTTAATCCGCTGTTACAGCAATGGGTGCTGGTGTCGCCCCATCGCACAAAACGACCCTGGGAGGGAAAGCGCGAAGATCCTGACCCGGGTGACAGTCTTCGGCATGGCCCGGATTGTTACCTGTGCCCTGGCAACACCCGAGCGAACGGTGAGACCAATCCGAACTATTCGACAACTTATGTGTTTGACAATGACTTCGCGGCTCTGAAGCCAGACGGTCCGATCGGCCAGGGGGCCAGCGAAGTTCCTTTGATGCGGTCAGCACCGGTGACAGGACAATGCCGGGTGATTTGTTTCTCACCACGCCATGATATGACTTTACCGGAGATGACGGTCGATCAGATTACCGGGGTTGTGGAGCTCTGGCGAGACCAGTACGTTGAATTGGTCCAGAGCCATGCCTGGGTTCAGGTGTTCGAAAACAAGGGCGCCATTATGGGATCCTCCAACCCCCACCCGCATGGCCAGATTTGGGCAAGCCATTATCTGCCGAGTGAACCGGCGCAGGTAGATGCAAACCTTCGAGCCTATTTTCTGGATCACGATTCACCGATGCTGCTGGACTATGTCGACGCGGAACGGTCTGACGGTGCGCGCACAGTGGAGGAAAATGACCACTGGCTAGCCGTCGTACCTTATTGGGCACTGTGGCCTTATGAATTGCTTATATTGCCGCGCAGGCACGTGCGGCATCTTGGCGAGTTGGATGCAGTTGAGTATCGATCACTGGCGAATATACTGAAGCGATGCCTTACCAGGTACGACAACCTTTTCGAGACGAGTTTTCCTTACTCGATGGGCTGGCACCAGGCGCCA
>Ga0208948_1001434_pt1 | contig 9817 bp, 8 predicted proteins | sample AOAMet11_17_M020_2_FD_188228 | JGI IMG/M metagenome (GOLD analysis project Ga0208948, IMG submission 188228) | Ammonia-oxidizing marine microbial communities from Monterey Bay, California, USA - CAN11_17_M020 (SPAdes) | ecosystem: Environmental > Aquatic > Marine > Intertidal zone | place...
AAAGTAGATTGGTATACTCAGCAAGTTTTAGATGAGGACAGACTGTTACAAACTGCATTAGAAAATAAAGGATTAACAGTTTGTAAAAAAGATTGGGCAGATAAAAACTTTGATTGGACAAGTACCAAATACGCTATCTTCCGAACTACATGGGATTATTTTGAACGATTTGATGAATTCTTTATTTGGCTAGAAGACACCAAAAAGAAAACAACTTTCATTAATTCTTCTGAAATAATCAATTGGAATATTGACAAACACTATTTGCAAGATTTAGCAAAAAACAAGGTTAATATTGCTCCTACTCTATTTGTAGAAAAAGGAGATAGAATTACTTTAGCACAACTCTTTGATAAAGCAAACTGGAAGGAAGCTGTACTCAAACCAGCTATTTCAGGAGCAGCACGACAAACTTACCGAATTCATCCTAACAACTGTTCTGAATTTGAAACTTTATTTCAAAAACTCATAGAAAATGAGAGTATGCTCTTTCAGGAGTTCCTTAACAATATAATTACACAAGGAGAAATATCACTGATACTAATTGGTGGAAAATACACTCATGCTGTTAAAAAGATTGCAAAAAAGGGTGATTTCCGAGTGCAGGACGACCATGGTGGAAGAGTAGAAAAATATACCCCAACTAAAGAAGAAATTCTATTTGCTGAAAACTGCCTTATAGCAAGTCCTTTCAAACCAAAATATGCTAGGGTTGATATTGTTTATGACAACAATAATAAACCATCTTTAAGTGAATTAGAATTGATTGAACCTGAGTTATGGTTTAGAAATTATCCTCTAGCTGCAGAAAAGCTAGCTGAGGAAATCTCTAATTTAGTAATTTCCAAATAGTACCTAAAACCCCACCAACTGCAATAATAGATTTAAAAAAAGAGGACCAAAATTTGAGTCCCCTTATTCTTTGATTTACTGCAATTAAAAATGATATAACTATAGAAATTGCTAGTAATATGTATAAACTCACTATTTAACTGATAGCAAGAAAATATCAAATTCAATTTCATCTAGAATTAGTTTATCACCTAAATCTTTAAAATAATTGCCTGAGTTGTATTTGATATCCCATTTAGTTCTATCAATTTTAATTTTAGCAGTTGCTAAAAAGTTTTTTCCATTAACATTTACATCAGCAGCAAAACTAATAGGATGAGTAATACCCTTAATAGTTAAGTTTGCCATAATTTTATAAGAATTCCCACTCCCCCTAACTGCATTAATAATAGTTATAGAAGCTGTAGGGAACTCAGATACATTAAAGAAGTCTTCATCTTTAAGATGATCAACTAAATATTTATTCTTTTTTTCAGATTGAATATCTGTACATGTAATTGAGCTCATGTCTATACTAAACTGACCACCAACTAAGGCCCCATGATCAATATTTAAAGTACCTTTAAGAATATTTACTGTGCCTTCATGGCTAGATGAAATTTTAGAGCCCTTCCATTTAACTGTTGAATTTTCAGTATTAACTCTTACATGATCAACATGTGGTTTTGTAGCCATTGCAAAAAGTGTAATAACACTCAATATTGCAGATAAAAATATTTTCTTCATTTTATTTAATTTTTTAGTTTCAACAAAAATACATATTTTTACAGAAATAAACGTTTGCATGGTTGATATAAAAAAATTCACTTTTTCAGATGAGTCTTTAATGAAAAAGGCTCATGAAATTAGGCATGAAGTTTTTGTAATTGGACAAAACTGCCCAGAAGACATGGAATGGGAATTTGAGGAAGAATCAACTCATTTCTTAATTTTTTATAATGAAAAAGCAGTAGCTACAGCAAGGCATAGGAAAACAGAAAAAGGGTTTAAATTAGAGCGTTTTGCTGTATTAAATTCAGAGAGAGGAAAAGGTTTTGGACATATAGTTCTTAAAGCAATACTAAATGATTTATCAGAATACAAAGGTGAAATTTACATGCATGCACAAACAGATGTAATTCCGTTTTACGAAAAGATGGGTTTTAAGAAAAGTGGAGAAGAATTTGAAGAAGCAGGAATTATGCACTTCAAAATGAAATTAATAAATTAAGATAAACTCACTTTTGATACAACTTTAGAAGTCCAACCTAATTTATCTTCTAACTTACCTTTTTGAATTCCTTGTAATTCTTGTTTTAATTTTATAGCATAAGAACTTTCAATTGTAGGAATAACTAACTTCTCATCTCTAAAAGTAATAGAGTTAATAGGATTAACAGTAACTGCTGTTCCTGTACCAAATGCCTCAATAATTATTCCACTTTTAATTCCTTCAACAACCTCAGAAACAAGTATTTTTCTTTGCTCAACTTTTATACCATTATTTTTAGCTAAAGTAATTATGCTTTCTCTAGTAATCCCACCTAATATACTATCTGAAAGTTCTGGTGTAACTAGTTTATCCCCAACTCTAAACCAAATATTCATTGTTCCTGATTCTTCAATATATTTATGTTCAATTGAATCCGTCCAAATTAATTGTTGAAATCCTTTAGCATTAGCTTGTTTAGTTGGATAAAATGATGCCGCATAATTTCCAGCTGCTTTTGCTGAACCCACACCTCCTTTTGGAGCTCTTGTAAAATGCTCTTCAACAACTACATTCATCTCACCCGCATAATATTTAGTTGATGGAGACGTAATTATCATAAAAGTATATTCTTCTGAAGCTGATGCTTTTACTCCCTCACTTGATGCAAAAATAAAAGGTCTAATATAAAGAGAATAACCTTCATCAGCCTTGCACCATTCATTATCTAGTGACAATAGCTCATCCAAACCATTCATAAAAATATCCTCTGGAATTTCAGGAATTGATAATCTGACAGCTGAACGATTAATTCTTTTATAATTTTCTTCTTTTCTGAAAAGTAAAACTTCATTATTTGAGTTTTTAAAAGCTTTCATACCTTCAAAAACTGACTGTCCATAATGCAGAACTTTAGCCCCAGGGGAAATTGAAATTGGGCCATAAGGCAAAACCTCAGGAGCACCCCATTTTCCATGCTTAAAATTACAAATAAGCATATGGTCAGAAAAAACTGTACCAAAAGGTAAGTTAGAAAAATCTGTTGATTTTAATCTTGAAATGCTTGTTTTTGTAATCTTCATACTCTAGAGCGATTTGAATCATTTTCGTTTTGCAAAAATATAAAAAATAAATCTAAAATATACTACTTATTTATGATAAAAAACATACAAAAAAAGAGGAGATTACTCTCCTCTTTTCAATTGCATTAAACTGTTATAATTACTTTACTACAACTAATTTTTTAGTTGTAATTGCTATACCATTTTCATCAGCAAGATTAACAAAATATTGCCCACTTCTTAAATCAAAATTCTTAACAAGAATATGATTTCCTGAAGCTAAATTTAATTCCTCAGATGAAACCTTTACACCTAAAACATTATAAATATCTAAAGTGATTCTTTGTCCTTTATCTAAGTTAATTGGAAGTGTAAAATTAGTGTTAGCAGGGTTAGGGTAAATATCCATAACCTCAAAAACATTTACATCCTCAACTGCAGCTGTTAAACTCACCTCAAACTGAACTGTTTCATCAAAATAGAAGAAATTATCAGTAGTACGGAAAACAACAACATATGGCTTAGAACGCACTTGACTGATATCTGGAGTCCAAGCAAAAACCCCCTCAATTTCATTTCCATTTCCAGTAGTTGAAACATTAAATGAAGCAGGATTAAGAATTTCAAATGGTTCACCATATACATCCATACTTACAACATCATTAGCATCAGCATCTGAAGCTAATAAAGTAATGTCATAATTTTGTCCTGGCATAATTTTAACATAAGGGTAACCCAAATTATTAGTAGGTGGCGATTGCATAAAGGAAACATCAGGCACTGCATTAGTAGAATCAGGGACAACAACAAATTGCATATCCCTACTCATAGCACCAACTAACACCCCATTTCTGTACTCTTGAATTGCAAATGAAGCGACAAAATTACCAACCATTTTAGGATCCCAAGTAATCTCTCCTGTAATTGCATCCATTGAGAATATACCAGTAGTGTTAGAATACAAAACAGTATCAGATAAATACTGATAACCAGCAACTGTAGTATTGTTAGAAAGCGGAACAGATAAGTTCCACACTAAAGAATCTCCATCAGGATCGAAAGGCAAAGGATTGTATTGCCAAACATTATTTGTAGGCAAATAAATGACTGGAGGTGCTAAGTAAGTCGGGGAGGAATTAGGATTTGCGCTATCAACATTTACATAAGTTAAAAACTCCATATCCTCAGTTAAGGGAGAACTCATATTTATAATTGCTCCATTTCTACAACAATCACTCCATTTAATCATATAATATCCATTTGCTGGGAAAGTAATTGAATCTGCAAAATGATAAATCTCCACACCATAAACAGCTGACATTGTAGCTACAGCACCTGAAGCTCCTAAAGAAATGGAATCAACAGAAACTAAATTATATGTTCCAGTTGTAATGTCTAATTCATAAATTTCAACCGTTTGTGCTAATGTCATTTGAACGCCAAGTGTATCGCGATAAACATCAAGCTCAACAAAATAATGTGAACCAGTTGTATCTGAACTTAAATAAGTTGCTGAGATTTGCCCACCCATTAAATGAGTAGCATAAGAAGAAAATGCTAGAGCAATTCCTAAAATTAAAGTAATAAGTTTTTTCATAATGATAAGTGTTTAGTTAACAATTAAGTATCTAATACAATAGTACGAAAAAAAATACAAATAGTTTTAATATTTATTTTTTATAACTTGTATCATAGTCTATGCAATACTTTTACCTTTGCAAAAATGAATAATAAAATTGTAATCACAAATGATGGATCTCATTCTATATTTAACCCTGAGATAAATGAAACTTACCATTCAAAACATGGAGCGATAGTTGAAGCTGAGCATGTATTTATTAAAAATGGATTTTCTAAAGCAAATAAGAATGAATTAAACATTCTTGAAATTGGTTTTGGAACAGGATTAAATGCACTTTTAACGTCACAAAAAGCAGTGCAGAAAAGTATAACGGTCAATTACCATACAATGGAATTATACCCAGTTCCAAAAGAGAATTATACACAACTTAACTTTACTGATTTAATCGGACTTGAAAAAGAATCACTTTTAAATTTGCACGAAACACCATGGGAGGAAGAATATAAAATAAACGAGTTCTTTACTTTAAATAAAAGTAAAGGTGATTTAGAAAACTATACTTCCAACACAAAATTTGATATTATTTATTTTGATGCTTTCTCACCTGAAAAACAACCGGAACTCTGGACAGAAATCATCTTTAAAAAAATGTACAACTACTTAAAAGAAGATGGTTTTTTAGTAACCTACTGTGCAAAAGGAGTTGTAAAACGAACTATGAAAGCGGTTGGTTTTGATGTAATTGCTTTAGATGGACCACCAGGAAAAAGACAAATGACAAGAGCTGATAAGAATACTACTCCTTCTCAAAAATAGCATTTAAAATAAGTCCGAATCCTTTATAAGCAAAAAAGAAAATTGCAGGAATTAATAGCAAGCCAATAATCAGCATAGTATAACTTCCAAAACGTATGTTATTAAAACCAGCAAATAGGCTCATTGCAGAAAGCATAATACTTAAGGAAAATCCTGAAAGCCACATTCCTCCTTTTATAAGTTTTTCTTTATCCATTATAATTATTTACAGCATTTCTTACAGAACCAAATTCAGTTAAAAGAGCATTAGCTGTTTCATAATCTACAGCTATTTCTTTCATTATCATTTTAGTTCCTCTATCCACTAGTTTATTATTAGAAAGCTGCATATCTACCATTTTGTTTCCCTTTACCTTTCCTAATTTTATCATTACTGATGTAGAAATCATATTCAAAACTAATTTCTGAGCAGTACCCGATTTCATGCGAGTGCTTCCAGTAACAAATTCAGGACCAACCACAATTTCAATTGAAATATCTGATACTTCAGAAACAGGACTTCCTTCATTACAAACTATACAAGCTGTTGTGATTTTTTGTTCTTGGCATTTTTTAAGCGCACCAATTACATAAGGAGTTGTACCAGATGCAGCAATTCCTACTACCACATCATTTGTATTTATGTTATGTTCCGATAAATCCTTCCACCCTAATTCAATATCATCTTCAGCAAATTCTACTGCTTTACGCATGGCTTTATCGCCTCCTGCCATTAAACCAATTACCAATCCATGATCTACCCCAAAAGTTGGAGGACATTCAGATGCATCTACAATTCCTAGTCTACCAGATGTACCCGCACCAATATAAAACAATCGTCCTCCAATTTTCATTTTGGGAATGATTGCTTCAACTAGTTTTTCTATTTTTGGAAGCTGTTTTTCTACAGAGTTTGCTACTGTTTTATCTTCTCTATTTATATTAAGCAAAAGTTCTGAAACAGACATCTTGTCCAGACCATCATAAATAGAGTCAGATTCAGTAGTTTTTTTCATTTAGTATAATGAAGGGAATTTAACAGGATTAGCTTCATGCATCATTGCATATACTTTTTCAAATACATCTTCAGAAGATGGTTTTGTAAAGTAATCACCATCTGCCCCATAAGGAGGTCTGTGTGCTTTAGCTGCTAAAGTTTGTGGCTCAGAATCTAAGTAATTATACGCATCTTGTTCTTCTACTATTTTCTGCAAAATATAAGCTGTACCGCCACCTGGAACATCCTCATCAATAACTAATAATCTGTTTGTTTTCTTAACGCTTTCTACAATATCATGACTCAAATCAAAAGGAACTAAAGTTTGAATATCAATTACTTCACAAGAGATTCCTGCTCTTTCTAACTTCTCAGTTGCATCCATAACTACCCTCCAGGTACTACCATAAGAAACCAAAGTAATATCACTACCATCTCTTGTAGTTTCCACCTTCCCTAAAGGAACTCTAAACTCACCAATATTAGTAGGTAATTTTTCTTTTATTCTGTATCCATTCAAACATTCAATAACCATTGCAGGATCGTTTGACTGCATTAAAGTATTGTAGAATCCTGCTGCTCTTGTCATGTCTCTTGGTACACATAAATACATACCTCTCATTCCGTTCAATAACATCCCCATTGGAGAACCTGAATGCCAAATTCCTTCTAATCTATGCCCTCTTGTACGAATAATTAAAGGAGTAATTTGTCCTCCATGAGTTCTATAATGCAAAGATGCGATATCATCAACCATTGGTTGGAAACCATAAATTACATAATCCAAATATTGCATTTCTGCAATTGGCTTCAACCCTCTTAATGAAAGACCAATACCTTGTCCAATAATTGTAGCTTCTCTAATTCCTGTATCTGCAACTCTACTTTCACCAAATTTATCTTGCAATCCTTCCACACCTTGATTTACACCACCAATTTTACCAACATCTTCACCAAAAATCATTGCTTCTGGTATAGCATCAAACATATGATGGAAATTATCTCTTAAAATAATTCTTGCATCTACCTCCTCAGAATCAGAATTATAAGTAGGTTTTACCTCTGCAACTTTAAGTGCTGATGTAGCTGTTTCATTATACAGTTTAGTATTATATCTTTCATAATTTTCAGAATTAATCCTGTTTATAAAATTACGTAAAGTTGCTTTTTCAGGGATATTTTCATTTACAATCATCCCCAATAACATTCTTGCTTTACTCATGAAATTTCTTCTGAATAAACCAAACATTGCTGATTGATTTAAATCTTTAATCCAATCTGCAATTTCAGGAATATTAACTTGTGCTGAAATAGAATTGAAAATAGAAATAACTTCTTTTAACTCTTCTTTGATAGGAGCTTGAAATTCTGTCCAAGCTTCTTTTTTCTGAACTTTCACAAAAGCAACAACTTCTTTATCAATAGTTGCAATTTCTTCTTTAGTTGCTACACCACTCTCAACAATCCACTCTCTAAATTTAAGATTACAATCAAAATCTTTTTCCCATTGCATTCTTTCCTTACTTTTATATCTTTCATGAGAACCAGAAGTAGAATGCCCTGTAGGCTGAGTCATTTCTACAACATGAATAATAGAAGGGATATGCTCTTCTCTTGCTAATTTTTCTGCTTTTTCGTAAACTTCTATAAGTGCAGGATAATCCCAACCATTTACTTTTATAATCTCATAACCAGCACCTTTTTCATTTCTTTGGAAACCTGATAAAACTGCAGATACATCTGATTTTGTCATTTGCACATCATTAGCAACTGAAATTCCATAAGCATCATCCCAAATAGAAATAATAGCAGGAACTTGTAATACTCCAATTGCATTTACAGCTTCCCAAAAATGCCCTTCTGCACAAGATGAATTACCAATTGTTGCAAATGCAATCTCAGAACCTCCATTGGTAAATCCTGGCTTACTTTTAGCCAATTCAGGATTATCTCTATACACTTGTGATGCTTGTGCCAAACCAACTAATCTTGGAAACTGAGAAGCCAAACAAGCCATATCAGAAGTAGAATTATTTTGTTCCATCAAGTTTTTCCAACTTCCATCATGATTTAAAAAACGAGTACCAAAATGATTCATCATTTGACGCGAACCTGAAGATGGCTCTCTTTCTAATTCAGGATCACCATAAAGTGCAGAAAACATATGCTTTGGAGAATATTGCCCTAATGCAGTCATTAACGCCTGATCTCTATAATATCCTGCTCTAAAATCTCCATGTCTAAAAACTTTTGCAAGAGCAATTTGAGCTAATTCTTTACCATCACCAAAAATACCAAAAGTCCCTTTTCCTGACAAAACATCTCTTCTACCCTGAGATCCAGACTCTCTAACTTCAGCAGCTAGTCTATAATCAGCAAGAATAGTTTGCTTAAAATCATTCTTTGATATCTTACCCTTTCCTTTAGCAGTCATCTTCAATATATTTTAAAATTTAGGACTGCAAAAGTAATCAAAATATTCTTATTTTAACACTATAAATAGCAGCTCAAAATCTAAAAATAAAAAACTATTCTTTTTAGCTGTATGTTATAAAAGATTTCTATTTTTGCAGCCCCTCAATAATGAGGAATAACCACAGAGTTGGTTTAACCAAATTAAAAAGAAAAATGGCAACAAGAATTAGATTAGCAAGACACGGTAGAAAAAAACAAGCATTTTACCACATTGTAGTAGCAGACACTAGATCACCAAGAAACGGAAGATTTATTGAAAAATTAGGAACTTATAATCCTAATACAAATCCTGCAACAATAGATATTAACTTTGACGGAGCAGTTGAATGGTTATTAAAAGGTGCACAACCTTCTGATACTGCAAGAGCAATTTTATCCTATAAAGGTGTAATGATGAAAAAACACTTAATGGCTGGTGTAGCTAAAGGTGCTTTTAATGAGGAAGAAGCAGAAAAAAGATTTACTGCTTGGATGGAAAATAAAGAAGGACAAGTTGCTGATAAAAAATCAGGATTAGAAAAAGCTGCAATTGCTGCTGAAAAAGCTGCATTAGCTGCTGAAAAAGCTAAAAGTGATGAAAGAGCTACTGCAATTGCCCTTAAAAACTCTCCAATGGTAGAAGAGTCTACTACTGAAGAAGTGGTAGCTGAAGAAACTCCTGCTGCTGAAGAGTCTACTACTGAGGAAGTGGTAGCTGAAGAAACTCCTGCTGCTGAAGAGTCTACTACTGAGGAAGTGGTAGCTGAAGAAACTCCTGAAACTGAAGAGTCTACTACTGAGGAAGTGGTAGCTGAAGAAACTCCTGAAACTGAAGAGTCTACTACTGAGGAAGTGGTAGCTGAAGAAACTCCTGCTGCTGAAGAAAC
>Ga0208948_1001440_pt1 | contig 9792 bp, 8 predicted proteins | sample AOAMet11_17_M020_2_FD_188228 | JGI IMG/M metagenome (GOLD analysis project Ga0208948, IMG submission 188228) | Ammonia-oxidizing marine microbial communities from Monterey Bay, California, USA - CAN11_17_M020 (SPAdes) | ecosystem: Environmental > Aquatic > Marine > Intertidal zone | place...
TTTAACCGGTCCAGGTGCTTGTGGTTCATTTTTATTAATGGAAGATGGAGTGCCTGTCAGGCCTAGTGGATTTTGTAATGTTAATGGCCTATTCGAGACTTCTTACGAAATGGCACAAGGTGTAGAGGCAATAACAGGTCCAGCAAGTGCTAGATACGGCGCAAATGCAATGCATGGCGTAATAAATGTTCTAACAAAGGATTTAAAATCAGAGAATACATTTTCAACTAACCTTGGTCCTAATGATTACCAAAATGTAAAGCTAAGCATTGGTGATTTAGAAAAATGGAAACTCAATGCCTTGGTAGCTACTAACGATGGTTTCAGGGAAAACTCAGGATATGATCAACAAAAAATCAACTTTAAATCTAAATTAGCGATCAAAGAGTGGGACGGATCATTTAATCTTAATTTTACCAATCTTAATCAAGAAACTGCGGGCTATATAAATGGACTGGATACTTACAAAAATTCATTCTTAAACAAAAAAAATGGCAACCCCGAAGCCTACAGAGATGCAAATTCTTTGAGGATTTCGCTTAAACTCGTAAAGAAAAATGTTAATGGAGTTTCATCATTAGTTCCTTATTTTAGAAAGAATGAAATGGAGTTCTTGCAACACTACCTTCCTGGTACTCCTGTAGAAAAAAATAACCACACAAGTTTTGGAGCAATATTTCAAAAAATTATCAATCTCAATGAGATGACTTGGGTAAATGGGTTTCAAATAGAAATGGCGAATATGGATTTAAAGGAAACCCAACAAAATACCTTAACAAACAGCTCAGCATTCAATAACGCAACTCGACCTCAAGGAAAGCATTATGATTACCAGGCAAAGTCAAAAGTAATCGCTTTTTTTTCAGGAATCGAAGGTGTGGACTTAAGTAATAACTTGATAGGTTTTGGAGATATGAGAGCGGAATCCATCCATTATTCTTATGACAATAAAATGCTTGATGGGAATACAAGAGATGATGGAAGCATTTGTGGGTTTGGAGGTTGTTATTACAATAGGCCGGCTGATCGAACAGATGACCATCAAGAGATAAGCCTTCGTTTAGGATTGGAAACAGATAATGATGCAATAAATTATTTTGCTCAAAGCAGTTTAGGTTTCAGACCCCCTCAAATCAATGAAGCTTATAGATTACAAAAGAAACAGAGTGTCAGTGACTTAGATTCAGAGAAACTCTCTATGTTTGAGATTGGCAGTAAATTCGGCTTCAATCAAATAAATGGTTCGATAAGTTTTTATAAAGGAAAGAAGAAGAATTCTATTTTTAGAGATTCTGAGAACTTCATTATTGATAACGGCAAAACAAGTCATGAAGGGATGGAGTTAACTTCAAGAATTTTGTTCCTCAATGACAATTCTTTGTCAGCAACTCTGACTTACGGAGATCATAAATACGAATTTTCTTCTGATACTTCTACTCGAGAAAAAATAAGAGATGGAAACTCTATAGATACTGCACCTAAACTAATGGGTAACCTTATATGGGCCTTCTCTGTTAATGACTTAATTTTTACAGAAATAGAAATGGAGCATATAGATTCATATTTTACAGATGCAGCGAACTTACATGAATATGAAGGTCATACCTTGTTTCATCTTAGAACAAGCTGGAATTACTCTTCTAGGCTAAAAGGACATCTTAGAATTGAGAATCTTACAGACGAAGATTATGCTGAGAGAGCAGATTTTAATGCATTTGGAGGAGACAGGTATTTTCCAGGTTTACCGAGAGAAGCCTATATTGGTTTAGAATACTCTCTTTAAAAATTATAATTAAATTTATGGCTGAAAAAAAAACCGAAATAAATTTTGAAAAAGCTCTCAAGGATCTTGAAGGAGTTGTAGAAAAATTAGAGTCAGGCGAACTTAGCTTGGAAGAATCCTTAAAATCTTTTGAAAAAGGCATAAAGCTTACAAGACAATGCCAAGAGCAACTTTCTAAAGCAGAGCTTCAAGTCAAGAAACTAATAGAAGAAAACGGAGAACTAAAAACCGTGCCTCTAAAGGATGCCTGAATTTGAAGAGCTTATAGAGGTTTATCAAGAAAGGGTGAATCAAGCCTTACAAAGATTTCTGCCTCCAAAAGACAATTCCAGGCTTTTAGATGCTGTACATTATTCAGTACTTAACGGAGGAAAAAGACTCCGATCGATACTGGTTTATTTAAGCTCAGGTCTTGGAAAAACAGAAATTCCTATTGCTGATGCAACGGCATGTGCAGTAGAGTTTATTCATTGTTATTCTCTGGTGCATGATGATCTTCCAGCCATGGATGACGATAAGTTAAGACGTGGAAAACCAACGTGTCATGTAAAATTTGATGAAGCAACTGCAATTTTAGCAGGTGATGCGCTCCAACCGATGGCTTATGAATTAATCTGTTCAATAAATAATCTTTCTGACTCCACCAAAATACTTATGATCAATAGTCTTACAAGCGCTTGCAATCATAACGGCATGGTGGAGGGACAAATGAAAGATATAGAACTTAATAAAGACATTAATGTCGATGAATTAGATTTAATGCATGAACAAAAAACAGGAAGGCTTATTGAAGCTGCTATTGAACTTGGAGGCCTTATAGGTGGGCTGAACAGTCATGAACTGTCAATTCTTAAAACTTACGGGAAAAAAATTGGCCTAGCTTTCCAAATCAGAGATGACATTATAGACATAGAGTCACCTGCTTCAGAAAGTGGAAAGCCGCAAGGATCCGATGTAATGAAAGAAAAAATTACCTACCCTTCTATGATGGGGATAGAAAAATCAAAAATAAGATCAATGCACTTGGCGGATGAGGCTTTAGACATTTTAAAGGGTTTAGATCTTAAAACGGGTAATCTTGAATCGTTAACGTCGTATGTTGTGACAAGGAACTACTAAAGTGAAAATCTTTGAAACAATTCCAATAAAAAAGCCTAATTCTCTGATTCTAGATAACATATCAGAGCCGTCTGCTCTCAGAGCGCTTGAATTATCTCAACTGCCTAGAGTGGCGGATGAATTAAGAGAATACTTGCTTTACACGGTTGGGCAAACGGGTGGTCACTTTGGAGCAGGGCTTGGCGTGGTTGAGCTAACACTTGCCTTACATTATGCATTTAACACTCCAGAAGATAGGTTGGTTTGGGATGTAGGACATCAAACTTATCCGCATAAGATACTTACAGGCAGAAAAAATGACATGGAAAGCATAAGGCAAATGAACGGTCTTGCTCCTTTTCCTTCTAAAGCAGAAAGTCCTTATGACACCTTTGGAGTTGGTCATTCAAGCACCTCTATCAGTGCAGCACTTGGAATGATAACGGCCTCAAATGCCAAACAAGAAGATAGGCACGTTACTGCAATAATAGGTGATGGAGCCATGACAGCTGGGATGGCTTTTGAAGCCCTGTCTCATGCAGGATCTTTGGATAAGAATTTACTGGTTATTCTAAATGATAATCAAATGTCCATTTCCGAAAATGTAGGAGGACTTAGAAATTATCTATCTAAAATATGGGCAAGCAGAACTTATAACAAGATTCGTGAAGGAGGAAAACAGGTACTAACTTATGTGCCTGCGGCCAAAGCTTTTGTAAGAAAAGCAGAAATTCATGCCAAAGGCATGGTCGCACCTGGAACGCTTTTTGAAGAACTGGGATTTGAATACATAGGTCCTATTGATGGACATGACTCCATTGGATTAGTCAAAATACTAGAAGACATAAAAAGACTAAACGGACCTCGTTTTCTCCACGTAATCACTACCAAAGGCAAAGGCTTTTCACCTGCAGAGCAAGATCAAATAAGCTTTCATGCTATTAACAAAATTAAAAGGGCGGAAAGCGCACAAGCTAAAGCTGTTGAGTCTAAACCCTCCCCCACCTACTCAGAAATTTTTGGTGAGTGGCTTTGCTACAAAGCTAAGAAGGACGAAAGACTCATGGCCATAACCCCTGCCATGAGAGAAGGTTCAGGAATGGTTCAATACTCGCAAGAATTCCCTGATAGGTATTTTGATGTTGCCATTGCAGAACAACACTCCGTAACTTTTGCAGCTGGGTTGGCTTGTGAAGGAATGAAACCGGTTGTTGCTATTTATAGCACTTTCTTACAACGAGCTTACGATCAATTAATTCATGATGTAGCACTCCAGGATCTGGATGTTTTATTTGCAATTGATAGGGCAGGATTGGTTGGGGCTGACGGAGCTACTCATCAAGGTGCTTTTGATCTTTCTTATCTCCGATGCATACCTAATATGGTTATCATGACACCTTCCAACGAAGACATGGTTTGGAAAATGCTCAACACAGGTTTTAATTACAAAGGGCCAGTTGCGGTTCGCTACCCAAGAGGTAAAGGCTCAAATCAACTCATCCAAAAAGATGACAGCGAGATTGAAATTGGAAAGAGCACGGAAGTGCGATCAGCCGTAAATAAAACTACCGCAATTTTATCTTTTGGTAATTGCTTGGACACGGCCCTAAGAGTTTCAGAACAAATAGATGCAACAGTCATAGACATGAATTTTGTCAAACCTTTGGACGTCAAGAAGATACAACAAGTGTCCAAAGAATTTAAACTTTTAGTCTCTTTAGAAGAAAACAGTTCTCAAGGTGGAGCTGGCTCTGCTATTGCTGAATGTCTCTCAAAAGAAGGTGCTGATGTTTCGCATTTACTTATTGGCCTGCCGGACGAGTTCATTGATCACGGTGATCAGGAGCAACAAAAAGTTATAACTGGATTGGCAGAAGAAGAAGTCCTAGCTGCAATAAGTAAAAGACTGAATCTTATTTCTTAAAAAGATGACCCATGCGGTCAGCTTTAACATCTAAATAATCTTTATTGTGTTCAGAAGCATCAACTTCTATAGACACCCTGTCAACAACATCGATTCCTGAATCAATTAAACCTTCTATCTTAGAAGGGTTGTTTGTCATTAACCTTACAGAAGCGATGTTCATAGAAGACAGAATTTCTCCGCAAATAGAGTAATTTCTTTCGTCAGCTTCAAAACCTAAACTTTCATTGGCCTCAACAGTATTCATTCCTTCGTCTTGCAGTTCATAAGCTTTAATTTTATTTCCTAAACCTATGCCTCTGCCCTCTTGTGCCATGTAAATGATTAAGCCAGCTTCTTCGGAAGCTATTTTCTTAAGCGCCATTTCTAGTTGAGAACCGCAATCACACCTAAGACTAAATAAAGCATCTCCCGTCAAGCACTGAGAATGGATTCTGAGCAAAGGATCGTTATCAAGATTTCCAAGAGAAATAGCTAAATGCTCCTCACCATTGGTAGTATCTTCAAACGCTGTAATAGAAAATTCAGCCCACGGAGTAGGTAATTTTGCTTTCGCCAAAGTTTTTATTCTCAAGAAATTCTCCTTAATTCAGCTTATTTTACTTTAAACTTTTGAATCTTATTCAATATATTATTAATAACGCAGCGAAAAGAATTACAGCAGACAGGACTCCTGCCAAAACATCGTCCATCATGACATTAATGGCGCCGGTTTTATCATCATATTCTTTAATTAGACCAGGCTTCCAGATGTCAAATAAACGAAACAAACTAAAGGCTATAAAAAGCCACACAAAGCCTTTTTCAAATAAAGCAATTGGCAAACAGGCTATCCACATACCAACAAATTCATCCCAAACAAAGCTTCCAGGATCTTCTTCGCCTTCAACTGTCCTGGGGTAAAGGTAGAGTCCAATAAAAAAACAAAAAACAATAAATAAAATAAATAGGAAGTAGTGAAAATAATTTTCTATAAAAGAAGAGAAGAGAAAATAGTAAATGCACGCAGCAACTATGCTCCCTGCCGTACCTGGAGCTATAGGAGAGAGTCCAGAACCAAAACCCAAAGATATAAAAGAAAGCAGTTTTTTAAGATTCATATTATTCTCTAGAAATGACCATACCCATCTTGAATTCTTACTTCAACACCTTGACTGTCTTTTACCGCAACCGAGTTTCCTCGTGTCATTTTGCCTATAGCCGTTATGGGGATCGTGAGCTCCTTAGCAATTACTTCTATTGCAGGTAAGTGTTTTTCATTAGCTGAAAAACATATTTCGTAATCATCTCCTTGATTAATTTCTCCTCCTGTTAAAGGTTTTGTGTATCTAGTTGGAATATCATCTATCAACACCTCACAACCTAAATTTGATTCTGAGCAAATATGTCCTAAGTCTTTAATCAATCCATCGGAGACATCAATTGCAGAGTTGGCTATTCCTATTAATCTTTTCCCCAGGTCAATTCTGGCATTTGGTCTTAGATAAGATAAAACTTCTTTTGTATTGTCTTCGTCATTTTGTAAAGCCTTCAAGCCTCTGGCAGCTTCACCTATGAGGCCTGAAACAAACACTAAGTCCCCTTCTTTAGCCCCCTTCCTAGTAAGGGCCTTACCCTGATCGCAGTATCCTGTTACTTGAACAGAAATAGATAACGACCCTTTAGTCGTATCACCTCCAATTAAAGGGAATTTGAATTCTTCAGAAATCATTCGCAGTCCTTCACTAAAATCTTCTAACCACGCCTCATTAAAATCTTCCATGGTCAACGCTAAGGTGTACCAGGCCGGGGTTGCTCCGCAAGCTGCTAAATCACTGAGAGCAACGGCCACAGAACGATAAGCAATATCTTTTGCTTTCATGGAAGAAAGAAAATGAACGTCTTTTATAGATGTATCAATTGAAACTATTGATTCTTTGTTGGGAGAATTGCTAACGATGGCAGCATCGTCTCCAACAGAAACTCTGACGCCCTGTTCCGCTAAATAAGCGGAACCGACATCAGAGAAATATTTCTGAATTATTTTATGTTCGTCCAAGGACAAATACCTCCTTAGACAACAGAGATTTACTCTGGGATAGCTTCAAATAAGCCTGTAGCTCCCATTCCACCACCTACACACATAGTCACTATTCCGTACTTACCACCAGTACGTCTTAGCTCTCTGGTAAGGTGACCAACTTGTCTAGAGCCTGTCATACCAAAAGGATGGCCAATAGCAATCGAACCACCGTTGATGTTTAGTTTTTCAGTTGGAATATTCAACTGGTCTCTAATGTAAACAACTTGAGATGCGAATGCTTCATTAAGCTCCCAAAGATCTATATCTTCCACGGTTAATCCAGCGGATTTAAGTAATTTTGGTATAGAAAAGACCGGACCGATTCCCATCTCATCTGGCTGACAGCCAACAGTGGTAAAACCTCTAAAGTATGCCAAAGGTTTTAGACCTAGTTCGTTTGCCTTCTCTTCACTCATCACTAAAGTGACGGAAGCTCCATCAGAAAGTTGAGATGCATTGCCTGCAGTCACAGATCCGTTTTCTGGATCAAAAACTGGGTTTAAACTCGACAGACCTTCAAGTGTAGTTTGAGGTCTGTTGCAATCGTCTCCATCCACTACAACATCCACTTCTTTTTCAGCACCCGTTTCTTTGTTCTTAAGCATCATTTTTGTTGCCATAGGAATAATTTCATCGTCGTAACGGCCCGCATCTTGAGCGGCCGCACATCTTTGTTGACTTGAAAGTGCGTATTCATCTTGGGCTTCTCTTGAAACGTCATATCTTTGAGCTACCGCTTCAGCTGTAGTTCCCATCGCATGATAAATCCCAGGAGCGTTTGCAGCCAAGTCTTCATTAACATACATGTGCATGTTCGTGTGCCCTTGTGAAGTGCTTATAGATTCAACTCCTCCGGCAATAATACAATCTGAAAAACCACTTTGGATTTGAGTTGCAGCCATTGCTATTGAATTAAGACCAGAAGAACAATAACGATTTACCGTGATTCCACCAGTTTCAATAGGAAGGTTTGAAAGAACAGCAACATTTCTTGCAATGTTATGCCCTTGAGCTCCTTCTGGGTTTCCGCAACCTAAGATAATGTCTTCTACCATAGAGGCATCTACCTGTGGATTCCTTTCTAAAAGTGCATTAACAACATGAGCCGTCATATTGTCTGCACGAGTGTTATTAAAGCCACCACGGAATGATTTTGCCAATCCCGTTCTGACGCTGTCTACTATTACTGCATTACGCATATATTCTCCTTTTTAAATGAATATTTTCAAAATTTGGGCGGTAAATATTAGGTCACTGTTGCTTTTTAAGCAAGTTAATTCAAAGTCAAAACTTACATAGTCGAGACAATAATTTCATCTGAATCTACAGGCAAAACTAGTAACGTACCGTCTTTAGCGAGCAGCCAATCTTTCCTGACTTCATCAACTCCTCTTACAAACATCAATTCCGTCAAATAATTTCTTGGAGCTGGTGTTAGGTGATAAAAAACTAATTTTTTAACACCAGCTTTATTGGCTATATCAGCAGCTTCAATTAACGTTGTATGGTATGTCTTAATATCAGACATAAGTTTAGCTCGAAGTTTTGCCCCATTCTGTAAGGCAAAGTTTTCTATAACGGCAACCATGTGATTTGCTTGAGCTTCATGAAAAAGCACATCGACATCCCTGGAGTTATCTATAACACTTTGAGAATAGGAAGTATCACCGGTAATCACAAGTGACCTCCCTTTGTATTCAAATTTGTAACCGAGGGCCGGTTCAATGGGCTCATGGATTACTTTAAATGCAGTAATCTTCAGATCACCATCATCAAATAGTACGGGTCTACTCAAATCTATCGTATTTGCATCAAAGCCAGCGTACTTTCTTGGTGCTATCGCTTCCCCATGATGCTTACTCCTAAAGCCATAATCGAGATCATATGCCATCTCAAAACCATCTGTGACCTTTGAAACTCCTTCGGGACCATAAACTTTTAACTTATCTGTTCGGTTTTCCATAATCCAGGCTCCCAGATGAAGATTTGGAAGATCAGATATATGGTCGGAGTGCAGGTGAGTTAAAAGGACAGCATTTATTTGACCGTAGTCTATATTCCAACTTCCTAAATTATTTGAGCTTCCTGCCCCTATATCCACAACAAAAAGGTCATCTCCAGCCTGAACAAGAATACATGTCTCTGCTCTTTCCGGGCTGGGTATTGGAGATCTTGACCCACAAACCGCTGCACTCAGTGCATCTTCTTGAGGGAGGTTATTAGAAGCATTCGCCATACCAGCAACAACAGATGTCATGATTCTGTCTTGCACAGAAGGAACTTGGATTAGCACAAAAGCAGAAATACAAAAAACAGTTAGTGCGGCGATAATTCTTAAAATAATTTTCATTTAGACTCCTCTATATAACGATCTCTATCAGACTCGGTCCTTCTGAACTTATGCCATCAGAAAAAGCTTTATTGAATTCTTCTACGGTTAGGGTTTTCTTTGCTGGAACCCCTAAAGAATTGGCAAGAGAGACCCAATTTATCTCAGGGTTGTCTAAAGATAACATTGAAGTTGCCCTGTCACCTGTTTCTAAAGCTCCCACTCTTTCTAATTCAACTTGCAATATTGCATAGGCTTTATTAGAAAAAATTAAGTTCGTAACATTCAGCCCCTCTCTTGCTTGAGTCCACAAAGATTGAATGGTGTACATTGCGCCGCCATCTCCATGAAGACAAACAACCGGTCTACCCGGAGCACCAATTGCAGCTCCTGTTGCTAAAGGCAAACCTTGACCTATGGAACCTCCTGTCAAAGCCAACCAATCAAGTGGTTTCGCGTTCCATGCATGTGGCGTTACAAAAAAACCTGAAGTTGCAGCCTCATCGCATACCACTGCGTCTTCTGGTAAAAGACTGGTAAATAAGGGTCCTAAGGTTGTTGGGTCTAAAGCACCTGTAGTTGGAGCTTGAGCGTCA